>Ga0209434_1000266_pt1 | contig 26644 bp, 30 predicted proteins | sample ETNvirnome_2_300_FD_184068 | JGI IMG/M metagenome (GOLD analysis project Ga0209434, IMG submission 184068) | Marine viral communities from the Pacific Ocean - ETNP_2_300 (SPAdes) (version 2) | ecosystem: Environmental > Aquatic > Marine > Oceanic | place: Pacific Ocean | collected 2013-06-22
GGGGAGCCATATTTTGATTTTACAACAATTGGAATCGTAGACGATCCTCCGCTCCCTCCCGATGTGCAAATTGTACCATATAAAAATGTTAATGATAAAATGCTCTTTTTACTTAATCAAAATTTTGGCACAACAGAGGTTTCTCCAATTTTGATTGAGCCGGAAGATTTTGAAAAATTTTTGCTCATTTATAAAACTCAAAATGTAAATAGTACGAAAGCCGGCGAGGTGGATTGGCTTCAATCTATAATAAGCGCGCAATCATTTACAACTAAATTTTGGAAATACGACATCGAGCACAAGATTCGCTTTAAAAGCGATGACTATATTAAACAATATCAAGTGTTCAGGACGGAAAAAAAGCCAACTAGCTATAAAGATTTTGCCGGCTTTTTACGCCAGCCTGAATTAGAATTAAAACAAGATGCGTTTGTTGATACGCTTACGCCAAATAAGAAATATTATTATATTTTTAGGGCAGTCGATATTCATGGTAACGTTTCAAACCCAACGGCCGTGTATGAAGTAGAATTGGTATTTAATAGTGGCGCTACATACCCCGTTATTAAAGTGGTTGATTTCGAAACAACATTGACACAAGTTAAAGAAAAGCCAATGCGACGATTTATACATATTATTCCATCGTTTGCCCAAAGTAAAATGAATCTTGATACGTATTATTGGGGCGATGGGCCAGCCGATTTCGATGTGATGGGAGCATCTTTTGGAGACGTCTTTAGTGACAGCGGCGCATCAAATCCCAAAAAATTTAAAATTAGATTCACCAGCAAGTCTACAGGAAGAAAATTTGATTTGAATTTAAAGATTCTTCATGAAGGCGCCAGCGACGCCCGATGGGTCGAATATAAGAAAAAAAGAGAACAAGAATTTTTGATGACTAGTGCAGAAATGCAAGATAAGAAATGGCTTGAGGATTATTAAAATTTAAAAAAATAGCTTTTATTTGTAGAAAATACTAATTATTAAGGAGCAAAAGGAGAATAAAATGGCATTTTTAGACAATAGCGGAGATATCATTCTAGACTGCGTTTTAACAGACACCGCTAGAATGCGCTTGGCCAAAGGAGACGGTAGCTTTAAAATTACAAAATTTGCAATAGCCGATGATGAAATTAATTATGAGCTTTATAGAAACTCAAATCATCCGGACGGCGCACATGCAAGTGGCAGCGCTTATTATGATTTAGAAATATTGCAAACACCTCTCTTGGAGGCATTCACAGACAATGCGGCATCTTTAAAATCAAAATTAATGTCTCATACGAATACGAATGTGCTATATCTCCCAATGCTAAAATTGAGCGACGGCACAGCTGTTACAAAATCTACAACACATCACTCTTTTGATTCGACACCATCTTGGAAGACATATATTGTTGCAGTAGACACGGTGACAGAAACAGCCTTTAACCAAAAGGCACAAGGAGTTATGTGGGGCGCAACATATAATGAACAATTTATAAGAGTTGAGCAAGGCTTAGATACGACAGATGTTGCTCCCACAACATCAATGGATAAGGGCTTACTAGAGACGCAATATCTTATCGAGATTGACAATCGACTAGGAACAATTATTTCTAAAAGTAATCAAACTGCAACATTATCTTTTATCGATGACGATAACATTGCAACTTATTTGGTGACAATGAACACAGACCCCACTTTTGTCACTGATATTTCCAGCCAAACAGGAAAATATACTGACAACACCACCCCAATAATTAAAGGCCCACGCGGTTCTCGTTTGGATTTTGCAATTCGCGCAGCGCTTGAGATACAAAAGAGCAATTTCTTGTTTACAAAGTTTGGTAGCTCTTTTGCTGCATCCGTTACCTGGCCAACAGTTTTGGCCAGCGGCAATAATATATCTACTAATAATTTAGATACACGCTCTGATAATGGAGAATTGCTTTACATCGATTCAATAGTGCGAGTAACCGGCATTTTAACTGGATATAGGCTTGATATTCCAATTAGATTTATTAAATGTACTGGATGCGTAACTAGCTAATAACTAAGAAGAGGAAATAGAATGGCAACAACGTTCAAAAATTTTACAGACAACGATAGAACAGCTACAAAAACATTGCTTCACGAAGCGATACCTATGACAGGCACAATAGCTTCCGGAACTTATAAAGACGCAGGAACCGAAACAAATATTAAAAACTACTCTCATGGCATGTTTCAGTCAGTTTACGATTACCCTTATTTAAGCTCTTCTTCAAATCATATCTTTGATATTACATGCGGCTATTCAACTGGCTCTGCTCTTTCGGGCTCGCAAGTTGGCGCCGGCACAACACAAGAGAACAAAAAGGTCAACATTTATAATCAAATGGCACAAGTTTTAATGGGCCATGATGAAAGTGGTAAGATTCGTCGATTTGATCAAGATGGCGATTTAACAGGCGGAACAAAGCTTAATGAATGTTACTTCTTAAATTTTTCTAGACTTCTCACTAAAGATGAAATCAAAAAAGGCTCTTTCGAAATAAAAATTATGACGGGAAGTAATTTCCCAGGCGTGACAAACCCATTCACTATAAATGATGCTCACGCGCCAAACGACTTTAAAGTGAATTCACCGGCAGGAGAATATGCAATACTAACAGCATCTTCATTGGCGGACGCCCACCAACAAACACAAGCATGCGGTTTAATTTTCTATCAAGCCGGCATTGCTGTATTAACCGCTTCCGTGTTCGACATGAATTCAGGCTACACAACTTTCGGCATAAACGAAGGCGGCCGCCACAAACCAGTAGATGAAGTATTATCTGGATCAACAATTCAAGTTAATTGTGATGGCGTCAGGAATAGAATACAAAATGTTAAATTCAACAACACTACGGAACTTAATTCTACAATTTATTTCTGCAGAGTAAATCATAGTGATTTTAATTACAGCGCAAATCCAACTTATTTAAGCGCAAGCAAGATAAGAGTTAAAGAGAATTCTCTAGATTCTCCAGTGAGCTATATGACAACTGTTGGGCTATATTCTCCAGACAATGAATTAATGGCCGTGGCAAAGCTATCCGAACCACTTAAGAAAACTCCTGAAACTGAAACCACAATTCGTGTAAGATTAGATTATTAAAACTAATTATAATAAGTGATTCAGGAATGAACATATGCCCTATTATGAATTTGAAGAAAATGATCTATTTTACAATGTTATAAAAGCATATCCTTCATGCGAATTTTTTGCTCATGATGGGTACGTTTATTATAATAATGGCCTTCCTAGGAGCGGCAGTTATGACAATTTAGTAACTCATGTTTCTGGCGGATTTGTAAGCCTGTATGAATTAAACGTTGATAGGGCCGCATCTAAACACACTTATCAAAATCCCGTTTCAAAAGGCGTAGGCGAGACAGGGAATCAAGCTTTAATTTTTCCATTTATTAGCAAAGACGGAAGTTTTTCTTCATTTAAAACAATATCAACTGAAGAATTAAATTCAGATTTTTTATATGGAGATCAAGTAACGGGAAGTTATCCATTATCGGCTTCCGTCACAAGAGAGTATTTTTATCAAGGTTTGCCGAAAAACCATCCAGACTTTCAACCCGGAAATCCAGATAGCGTTAATATAACAACGCAAAAAATCTTAATCAACCCACAGACTGGCGTAAAAGAAACTAAAACCGACGCAGTTCAATTAGACAAAGCTCATATTATGGCGCTTAAAAACACTTTAAACTATTATGCCAATGTAAGTCCGCATTATATATTTTCTTCCTCAATAGATCCTTTTGATATAAGGAAGCAAGGCGCAAATTTAGGATACAATGCATGGAATAAAGCTTATCAGGAATTGGCACTCATTAGTATTCCCTCTATTTTTTATGGATCTTCAATTAAAAAAGGCACTGTTAGTTTAAAATTTTACACCTCTGGTAGTTTAATGGCAGAACTTCAAGATAAAAACAGAAATGGCGAATTAATTGAAATAACTGCATCGAACCCTTCGCGAGCCACGGGTTCGGTTGCCGGCGTCGTTTTATATAAAGAAGGCTTTATAGTTTTAACTGGAAGCTGGAATCTGACACCTTCAGGACATAAAGAAGAATATGTTGAAGGCGCTCAGTCTTTGCCACAATGGGTTCATTTTGGTGTCGGAATGAATGACAAATCAGGATCTCTAAGTCATTCAGGGTCTAGTTTTCACATGGCCTTTTCCGGAACAAATCATGTTCCGACGATGACAATGCTTGCCCACGCAAAGAGAGGCGAATTAAACCATTCAAACAATCCAACATATATAAAGTTTGGACAACAAACAGGCTCTTTTGTAGCAACTGGTTCTAGCGGATACTACAAAGAGCCAGCCGATGTTAAAATTAAAAACACAATTAGTAGTTCTTACGGGTGCGATTTTACTGGCAGCTTTAAAAAGCAAACATTTATTAATAAAATAGGCATATACGATGAAAATAAAAATCTCATTGCAATTGCAAAAATGGCCACTCCTGTGAGAAAATTAGAAACAGACGAATACACTTTTAAATTAAAGTTAGACCTATAAAAAAATGATACTAGGATTAGATGTGAGCACCTCTATTACAGGTGCGTCAATTATAGATAAATATGGCGATTTAATATATTGTCAAGCGTGGAGAACTGACAAAAAAGGTTTGTCTTTTTACCAAAAGCTTGATATTATTAAAGAGAATGTGCTATTTATAAGAGCACAATACCCAATTGAAATGGTTTATGTTGAAGAACCATTGGGAATGTTTGCATCCGGCAGAAGCTCGGCACAAATTATTTCTAAGATTCAAAGGTTTAATGGTGCAACATGTTGGATTTTAAGCCAAGCCTTTAAGTTGGAGCCAAAATATATTAATACTTTTACGGCAAGGAAAAAATGCGGGATATCAGTTAAAAGAGGACAGAACTCTAAGGAAATAGTTTTGAAGAATATTTTAGAAGAGTACAAAAACTTTAAGGCAGAGTACACTAAAAAAGGAAATCCAGTAAAAGGAACTTATGATCGAGCAGATTCAGTGGTAGTTGCTAAAGCTGGACACTATTTATTTGAAGAAGGGAAACAACATACTTGTTATAACAAGAACTTGAACAAATGAAACTAAAACAAATTATCCAAGAAGAGTTACAGATAATGCTACACGAGCAAGAAGATAGAATGAGTAGCGATCAAGCTCGGGATAAAGCAATTAGTACACTCCGACAATTATCTGAACAAGTAGGCGATGATGATGTTGCTGTTTTTCTTAAGGATGTCAAAAAATGGATTAATTGGACTCTAGGAGAAAAATCTTAAATGAAATTAACCAAAGCATATCTAAAACAGCTTATCCAAGAAGAATTGGAAATACACCTTGCTCCTGAAAATTTAGCTGAATTAGACCCGGAAGAGGCTTATGGATTAGGATATCAAGCCAAAGAAACTTATGATCTAGCTAGAGCAGCAGAAACTGAAAGAAAAAATCTACAAGAAATCATCCAAGAAGAACTCACAAAAATGTTAAATGAAGGAAGAGTGGCTAACGTACAGCCGGGCAGCATAGAAGAAGTAGAAAGAGAAGTACTGGACCCGCGACATCGCATGCGAGGAGGATATCCCGGCCCGGACCCAGAAGCATATCAGCGCGATGCTGAATATTATACAGTAACATTGCGAAATGGCGAAAAAATTGCTGCACAAGTTACCGGCAATGATGTTGAATTATATGATTCAACTGATAGCGTGATCGATGATGAGTCGCTCGAACATGAGGTGCTAAATACAATCAGGAATTTGGCACCAGAGGGTGGCACAAGAATGTTAAATGAAGCCAAGTTTAAAGTAGGGGACAAAGTTAAGCACGATTCCGACGATTTAGGCGTAGGCAAAGTTGTTGCTGTTGAATCAGGCAAAAAAGGCAACATAGTTGTACGCTGGAAATCTGGCACACGAAAACACCATCGATGGGCTTTAAAGCCGGCAGCTTAAAATAATTCCTTGATTTTCTAATTTACATATGATATTATTGTTCCATGCATTCTGAGAAGCTTCAGATACTTGTAGAACTGTTTGGAGAGTGTTATCGATCAAGTGAGGAATACCTTTTTGCTTGTCCGTTTTGCAAACACTATAAACGTAAATTATCTATAAACATAACCAAGGGCAAGTTCAAATGTTGGATTTGCGATTCGCATGGAAAAAGCATATATTATTTAATCAGAAGGTTTGGAAATTATTCACAAAAACAACAATGGGAACGCTTTGAAAATCATGTCGAGATCTCAGACTTTGATAACATTTTTGAGAAAAAAGTAGAAGAAGAACAAATACAAAAAATTAAGCTTCCAAAAGAATATATTTGTTTAGCAAAAAAGAATCTTCCATTGGATTCTAAAATGGCAATGAACTATTTAAAAGAACGTAAAATCTTCAAGGAAGATATATTAAGGTGGAAAATTGGATATTGTACAAATGGTGAATACAGAAATCGCATCATTGTTCCCTCATTTAATAGGGATGGGAATTGCGATTATTTCATTGCGCGGTCATACACGGAAGACTGGCTAAAATATAAGAACCCTCCAGCATCAAAAAACATTATTTTCAATGAATTAATGGTTAATTGGAACAAACCAGTTACTTTGGTTGAAGGTGCATTTGATGCTATAAATGCGGAGAATTCTATTCCTCTATTGGGCTCAACTTTAAGTGTGTATTCTAGGCTATTTAAAGCCATTCTGACGCACTCTAGGCGAGTTTACGTAGCTCTCGACAAAGATGCTGAAAAGAAGGCTCTAAGCATAGTTTACGCGCTTATTTCGCATGGCGTCGAAGTTTACAAAATAGATACTTCTGATTACGAAGATGTCGGAGAAATGACAAAAGAAGAATTCGAGAGTAGAAAAGACGTAGCAACGCTTTTTGATTCAAGTGCGCTTTTATTACAAAAAATATCACAAATTTAGTGATATAATATACATATGCAACCCGGCGATTTAGCAAGGATTACTAATCCTTCGTTTACTTTTGGCGACAGCCAGTTTATCATTGATGCGTGGACTCACCAAAGGCCAGTTTTAATTCTTAAAGAAAGCACCATTAAATATCCAGATGGCAAATATGGAAAAACAGTCTTAATTCAACTAGGCAAAAAAACTACATGGATTCTTAAAGACGATTTAACAAATTATGAATCAAAATGATTGGTGGCAACATATAGTTGTTTGGAGTATAGTTACAGCATCAATCGTGTATGTTGTAAAGTGGGCGCGAGATTTGTTTGACATTCGCAAATAAGCATGATAGTATTTATCTATGAATATTTTTGCAATTGAAATTAGTTAATTTTTTTGTTGACACCTGTTAAAATATATGTCAGTATAGTGTGTATATGTCTATTATTTATGTGGAACCATTTGCATTTCGACCGGGCGACATTATAAAGTGTTGGAACGACGATATTAATAAAAGCACCATGGGCTATATTGTAAGCACTTCCAGAAATGAAGAAATAGGCGATTACGACATAACTATTCGATGGGTTGATCCGTATATTATTATGGAAACTTGCGGCTCGGTGGATTTACACCAAAGAGTCGCAGATGGCCCATGCAAATATTATAGCCCAATTAGTAGGATAAAATGAAATTTGCACACTTAGCTGACACACACATCAAAAATCTTAAATATCACTACGAGTATCGTGAAGTTTTTAAAAAGCTTTACGATACTCTTCTTAAAGAAAAAGTAGATTACATCATACATTGCGGAGATATTGCGCACACAAAAACTCAATTATCTCCAGAGTTTGTAGAAATGTGCACAGATTTCTTTAAGAGCTTGGCAGACATAGCGCCAACTTATGTAATATTAGGAAATCATGATGGCAATCTAAAAAATTCAAGCAGACAAGATGCTTTAACTCCAATTGTTAAAGCATTAAATCATCCATCACTTTTTTTATTAAAAAATTCCGGGGAGGTACAACTAAATGATAGATTTTCTCTCAACGTTCTTTCTGTGTTTGATCGCGACAGCTGGATTTCTCCTAGCGATGCATCCCGCACTAACATTGCTCTCTATCATGGGTCTATTTCAAATTGTGAAACAGATTTGGGATGGGTAATGGAACATGGCGAAGATGACATGTCAATTTTTAAGGGGCACGACTTCGCTTTTCTTGGAGATATCCATAAAACAAACCAAGTTTTAGACAAAGAAGGTCGAATTAGATATTCTGGCTCAACGGTTCAACAAAACCATGGCGAGACCAACGATAAAGGGTTTTTGATTTGGGACATTGAAAACGAAGATTCTTTTGCTTGTAAACACATTGAGCTTAAAAATCCCAAACCATTTATTACTATTGAATTAACACCAAAAGGAAGATTGCCAAATAAATTTGAAGCACCGTACGGTGCCAGATTAAGATTGGTTTCAAATAATAATCTTCCTTTAAGCTCAATGAAGAAAGCCGTTGAAGTAGCCAAACATCGTTTTAAGCCTGAGTCAATAACATTTCTAAATCGCGCTGCAGGACAAAGAGGAAATGTTGATGAGCTAACCGATGGTTTAGCAAATGATAACTTAAGAGATGTAGCCGTTCAAAAAGAACTAATCGAAGAATATCTAAAAGATTTTCAACCAGACGATGAACTTCTGCAGAGAGTTTTGAAATTAAATTCAAAATATAATGCAACAGTAGAGGAAGGAGAAGAAGTTGATCGTAATATTAATTGGAAATTAGAGTCCATTGAGTGGGATAATTTATTTAATTATGGAGAAGAAAATAAGATCGACTTTAATAAACTCTCCGGAATCATAGGGGTCTTTGGCAAAAACTTTTCAGGAAAATCTAGCATTATTGATAGCGTTCTTTACACTCTTTTCAATTCCACTAGCAAGAATGAAAGAAAAAATCTTAATATTATTAATCAAAATAAAAACAAGGGCGCTGGAAATTTAAAGATCTCAATTGGCAATAAAAAATATTTCATTGAGAGAGTCTCTGAGAAGTATACTAAAAAATTAAAGGGCGAAGAAACATTAGAAGCGAAAACAGATTTAAATTTTGAATGCTACGATGAGGCAACAGAAGAAAAGATTAGTTTAAATGGCTTAACGAGAACGGAGACAGATAGAAATATACGAAAACATTTCGGGACTCTCGAAGATTTTCTTTTGACATCAATGTCTTCTCAGCTTGGAGCTTTACAATTTATTAGTGAGGGCTCGACAAGGCGAAAAGAAATTCTTGCTAAATTTCTTGATCTTGAAATGTTCGAGATGAAATATAAAATGGCGAAAGAAGATGCAACTGACTTAAGAGGCGCCCTAAAAAGATTGGAGGGCAAAGAATTTGAAGAAAGCATCTTTGAGGCAGAAAAAGAATTAATATTTAATGAGAAGGAAACAAAAAAGCAAACAAGGGAATGTCAAAAGCTCAAAACAAAGATAGCTATTTTTGTATCAGAGCTAAACGATCTGACCAAAGAGGTTGAACTAATCCCCACAGAAATTATTAATATTAATGACGTTTTGCAAAAGACTAACACCAAAGAAAAGGAAATTGCAAATATAATTGCAAGCAATATTGAATTAAATGAAGAGTTGTTTGACAACAGAGAGCTTCTAGCAAAAATTATCAACTTTATTTCCGAGTTTGATATCGATGAGCTACAAGAGAAGAAAGAAATATTGGCTGAAAAGCAAAGAAAGCTTAATCAGCTAGCGAATGACATCAGAGGCGAAGAGATAAGGTTTCAAAATCAGGATAAAAAAGCACAGTTACTTAAAGAAGTTCCTTGCGGCTCTGAGTTCTCACATTGTAAATTTATAAAAGATGCTTATGTTGCTGTAGGTAAACTATCAATAACAAAAAGTACCTGTGAAAAGCTGACAGAAGAGAAGAAAACAGTTTCTAAGGATGTTGTAGATTTAAATCCTGAAAAGATTGAAGAGCATATGCAGAAATATAATCAATTGCTCAACAAGCAGTCAAGTTTAGAATCAATTATTAAAAATAAGAAGCTTATGGTAGAAAAGAATGACATCACTTATAAATCCTTGGAGAAAGAAATTGAAGATTTGCGCGAGAAGAGCAACGAATACTATAAAAACAAAGAGATCATTGAGAGCAAAGAGAGTTTAGTTCGAGAGTCACAAGTGGTTGAAGAAAACATTAGAAACGAACAAGAAGCTCTTCAAGGGTGCGAGAATCAAAAGCTCGAACTCTATAAAGAGCATGGTTCTTTAGAACAGAAGCTGAATTCTCTTCGAGATCAAAAAGAAGAATTGGCAAACCTTCGAGAAGATTATGCAGCATACGATCTTTTTACGAGATGCATGCATTCCAGCGGCATATCTTATGATATTATTAAAAAGAAGCTCCCAGTAATCAACAATGAAATTGCTAAAGTCTTGGCAAACATTGTTGGCTTTGAGGTTTTCTTTGAAGATGATGGAAAACATTTAAAAATCTTTATTAAGCACCCAAGTCACGAGCCGAGACCAATAGAAATGGGCTCCGGAGCAGAAAAAACAATTGCTGCAATGGCAATTCGTTTAGCATTGCTATCAGTTTCAAGCTTGCCAAAGTCAGATATTTTTATACTTGATGAGCCAGGAACAGCTTTGGATGCTGATAATATGGATGGATTTATTACGATATTAGAATTAATTAAAAATTATTTTAAGACTGTTTTACTTATTTCACACTTAGATTCTCTTAAAGATTGCGTAGATGTACAAATTACAATCGATAAAAAGGATGGTTTTGCTCACGTAATGGATTTTTAATTATGAATTAGCTATTTATAGTGTATTTTGGGAGATTAAAAATGGCAACTTTTGATTTGCTCCCGCCGGATTTGGCTTGGGGTGATTATGAAGCAGAAACAACAGAAAGAATTGGCGGCGATTTTACAGTTAATGCATTTAAAAATATAAATAAAAATTATAAGAAAAAAATAAAGTGCTGTAACAATGGAAAAGAGGTAAGAATCGCTCCGGGCACATGCCCAACTTCATATCTCACAATTCAACCTGATACTGAGACGTGCCCGACAACACCAGTTGAGCATATTTGCTATCAGACGCTCACAATTGATCCGGGCACCCGCACCGCCGACGATTATGTGTGCAAGACTACATCTCCAGTAGAACAGATTCCTTTTGCTCTCGCATCCAGAGGAATAATTTTTAGAAATCGAAATGTGCCCTATTTTACATCTGCCGGCGGCACAAAAACATTTATGGATGAAGTCGTAAGTTAATTTGGAGGATAAAATGACAATGAGACACTTTATAGATAAAAATTTAAATAAACTAATGTCAAGAAAGTTGATGGTTTGGTTAGCAGCAACTAGTTTTATGGTATTTGATACTGTACCTTTGGAATCTTCGGATTGGGTAGCAATATCTTTGGCATATATTGGTATTCAAGGCTTAGCTGACATTGCTGCAACATGGAGGCATGGAAAATGAACGTAACAAAAGGTAAATTGCGACAAATTGTTAATGAAGAACTCAAAAGAATTCACGAGAATAGAGAATTAACTTTAAATGATGAAGAAAAAGAAGCCCTAGGCCGTGCCCTAGGCGCACTTAAATCACACTCCCGCCTTTCCAGAGAATCGGATGTTGTACAATGGCACTTGGCAAAAGTGGAAGAATTATTTGATTTGGTTTAATACAATGATCACGTGGTTAACTACTAAAACATTTTTAAAAAAATCCTGGACATGGCTAAGGCACTACTGGTATGTTCCGGCAGTTATTATATATACAATAATTCTTTGGTTTGTTTTCAGGCGAAAAGATGCAGCACATAAAGTATTAGAAGTTCGTAGCGAAAGCTATGAAGCACAAATTAATGCAATTAACAAAGCCCACGAAGAAGAAATAAAAAAAAGAGATGAAGTGCTTGAAAAATATGCTGAAATTGTCGATAAAATTGAAGAAAAATATGCCGAAGACCAAAAAGAACTAGACAATAAGAAAAAGAAAGAAATTAAAAAAATAGTTGAAAAATATAATGACGACCCGGACGGTCTAGCAAAATTAATTGCTGACAAATTTGGGTTTGAACACACAGAGGGGTGAAATGAAATTTTTAATACCGTTATTGATAGCCACGATTATTTTTCCGGCACCATTATTTGCAAACCCACCAGAAACACAACCACAGCCAAAAGTAACTGGCATACAAAAAGACGATCCGGCTCCATATTCCGGCGTGTTATTAAATTCGTTAGCTGCAGCTAGAATTTTTTCTGAGAAAAGCTTTTCTAGCGAAGAGTGTAAAATTAAGATTGATTATAACGTTGGAAAAGAAACAGCTAGGATGAATTTGCTACTGGAGAGCACGAGAGTCAGTCTAGATTCCGTAGAACAAAAATACACCTCTATTATTAACATAAAAAATACAGAGATCGAGAGACTAAGCAAGATTGCAAGCGAAAGACCAAATGAATATTCAATGTGGTGGCTAGCCGGAGGGGTTTTGACAGGCATTGGGCTAACTATCGCATTATTGTTTGCCGTAAAGGAGATTTAGTGTGGCCCAAAAGCTCGGAAACATATCGCTTAATCAATTATCCCAAATATTAAGAGGGCAATTATCGCCTATAGTGACAGCAGCCGTGACGAGGGGCGGCATCGACGAAGCGCTTGAACTGAACGGATATGATATTACAGGCGTTGGATCTCTTTACGTAACCAGTGATTTATTTGTTTCCGGAAACCTTTATCTTGGCGATGCGTCAAGCGATATTATATTATCGACTGCTCAATTAACTGCTTCGCAAGGTGCACAATTCAGCGGTGATATTGTTATTGTTGATGATAAAAAACTTCATTTCGGGTCTGACAGTGACGCTTCCATAGAATATAATGAGGATGGCGATGATTATTTAATTATTTCTGGCTCAACAAATGGTGTGGCCATATCTGGTTCTACTATTTCTTTTGATGGTAATGTTAAAATTGCTAGCAATTATCACACAACAACATTTGAAAGTCAACTGGCGGACGGCGAGATGGGATCTGGAGAGGTCCTTTATTATGGCCCCACGGCGGATACTAGTTTAACAAAAGGTCGATTGTATTTTTTAAAATCAGACGGAGTATGGACAGAGGCTGACGCAAATGACGCCGCAAAGACGAAATCAATGATTGCAGTTGCACTAGGTACTTCTGCGCGGACTGATGGGATGTTGATGCGAGGCTTTGTCAAGATTCCATCAACAGAAGTATTAAATGCCTCACCTAGTGGCGGCATATATGGCCTCCCAGTTTACGTTTCCGCGACCACAACAGGTCATTTAGACCTCACCGCGCCATCCGGCACGGGCGATATAGTTCGAGTCGTTGGTTATTGCATCGACGACGACAATGGCGATATATTATTACTTTTCAGACCAGATAACACTTGGGTGGAAATAGCATAAGTAAGTGAATTTTATTTAAGATAATGACAATTTTAACTAAATACGTTTCGGTTACAAACGGCGACGACGGCAGTGGCGACGGTTCATCTGGAAATCCATATTTCAGCATCGAAAAAGCCCGGGACGACATAAACGGGACATCCAACGTTGGCCCGCATTATATAATTTTAAGCGAAAGTTCCGCCACAACCACAGCTTATTCAGCTAGCTACGGAATGCCCTCCGATTCTGAGCAGGAATTATGGATTGGCAATTATAATTATGGCGTTATTGTTTCTGGTGCAGTTGGCCAAGACATTATAATCGACGGCAAGGGGGTCACAAATAAAAACGCTTTTGTTTTATATGGCTCTGGTTCAGGTGTGCACAATTTAACAATTACAGGATATGGCACCCACAGCACCGCCGGCCGCGGCGTTATAAGGGCCTCTTATCGACCATGTGACATTCGAGGCATAAACATAAGTGGGAACTTACAGGGTGGGATAACTTTTTTTGGAGATAGATACAGCCAGGGCGGCATATCAATAATCGATAGCTGCAGAGTAGAGCTTCCGGCCCAAAATAATATTTGGGGCATATCGGCATATTCTAGTTTTGCTATTGGCCATGTTATAGTAAATAATTGCTTAGTGGTTTTTAGCGGGTCCTCCGGCACTCCAACGAAAGCAATAGACATTTATAATGGCAGTACTTCACGTTCTACTGCATCGTTTAACACTGTTGTGGGCAAATTCGATAACACAACACATACAGATTCTAGTTTGGGTATCAATGCTGATTTGGCGGTTAATAATATTGTAAGCATGAGTTTGCCAAGTGATAATGATAAGGTAAGTTTTATTAGTGCGGACACTGCCACAAACAATATTTATGCAGGCTTTAGTTCGCAAACTGTAACAGTTGGCGTAAGAAGAACTTCAAATGATACTAGCGCTTCATTTCATGCCACTGAGCTGTCTTATAAAAGAGATCAATCTTTAGACATGTTTAACGTACCCGACTCACTTTTTAAGTCTATATATGCCGATTGGACTTTAGATTCGGGCTCTCCGGCGCTAGACGCCGGAACGGCCATAAGCTATCTTGGTTTGACGTCTACAGATTTAAGCGGTAACGTTCGCGCCGATCCACCAGATCTTGGCGCTTTTGAGTTTGTGAGCGCGGCAGTTGCGGGCTATGCTAATACAGTAAAGGGCGTTGTGGCGGGAAGTTTAGGTAAAGTTTTAGGTGCAGCAAAAGCAAATATTTCTAAAATTATAGGTACATAAAATGAAAGACGATCCAGATTATATTGTTAAAGTTGAAAAAGCAATTGCTAAAAAATATGGGCATGATGCAATTGTAAATCCAAAGTCATTATGGACAGACGAAAAAGAAAAAGAATATTTAGAACAAATTAAAGAATTCTATGAAAAAGAATATTCTCAAAAAGAAGATACCGAGAAAGTTGAGAAAGACGGTTTTTTCCTTTCTAAGAATCTAATTACTAAGAAAAGCAAAAGAAAATGTCCGATATGTGACATATATTCTTTCAGCGGCAGAGATGATTTATATATGAATAAATTTCAATGTTGTTGGGGATGCTATATTCAATGGGTAGAACATCGCGAGGAGCGATGGGAAACTGGCTGGAGACCAAATAAAAAGGAGAAAAAGAATGGCCACCGTATATGAAATTGTTCAAGGCATTAATCAGGCCGCCGCAAATGCCTATGATGGTGCGCATGATGAAAGATTTGTGCGCAAAGGTGAAGATAAAAAAGTCGGATTAAAAAGAGAAGAGGGGTGTCCCATTATTGATTCTCGCGTAATGGATGGCTTTAATGTGAAGCTACACGGGGATAAATTAATTCTTTCTTACCACTCAGAAATTTCTTTAAAAGATTTCCACAGCAATGGATATGAAAATGATGTCGAATCAACAATTAATGATATTGTTAAATATCTTAAAAAGGAATATAAATCCATAACAGGAAGTGCTTTAACTTTGACTGCAGTCGGTGAAACAGATATGCATGCTCAAAGTGCATCTAGAGTAAAAACCTGGGTACAGGCAAGCAAAACTTTCAAAATTGGAAACATGGGAGAAACTGAAGAAGTTAGCGCATCTTCTGAAGATCGATTGGATAACTCTATAAAAAAGTGGTTAGCGATTGGGAAAGATCAATATCCTGGTGCTAAAAAACCAGAAAATGTATCAAGAAAAGGTGCATAAAGTTGGGATACAAACTAACCAAGAAAGAGATGATGAAAGAGATCCTCAAAAGCGGCAAGGATCCAGTTTATTTTATCAATAATTATGCAAGAATTGCACACCCAATAGAAGGTTTAGTGCCTTTTAAAACTTATGATTATCAGGCGGATCTAATTAATGCTTTTGACGACCATAGGTTCACTGTTATTTTAAAAGCAAGGCAGCTTGGTATATCTACAATTACTGCTGCATATATTATTTGGATGATGTTATTTCATAGAGATAAGAATGTTCTTGTTATGGCAACAAAATATACCACAGCATCCAACCTTGTCAAGAAAGTGAAACACATGCTTAAGAATCTTCCCGAATGGCTTCAAATTGCTGAAGTTGAAGTAAATAATAGAAACTCCTTTGAATTAAACAATGGCTCACAGATTAAAGCATCCTCAACTTCTGCTGACGCCGGCCGTTCTGAAGCATTATCTCTTTTGGTTATTGATGAGGCTGCGCATGTTGAAGGTTTAGAAGAATTATGGACTGGCCTTTATCCCACGCTTTCAACTGGTGGTCGCTGCATCGCACTTTCAACACCAAATGGCGTAGGAAACTGGTTTCATAAAACGTACATTGACGCAGATTCTGGCAAAAGCAACTTTCACCCAATTAAATTATTGTGGGATGCACACCCTGATCGTGATCAAAGTTGGTTTGAGCGCGAAACTCGTAATATGTCCCAACGTCAAATCGCCCAAGAATTAGAATGTAATTTTAACGCTTCTGGCGAAACTGTAATTCATTCTGATGATATTGCAAGAATCGACAAACAAGTAACGCCGCCCAAATATAGAACTGGCTTTGATAGAAACTTTTGGATCTGGGAAGAATTCAATCCTGAAAATACTTATCTACTATCAGCAGATGTGGCACGCGGAGATGGCAATGACTATTCGGTATTCCATGTTTTTAAACTAGAAACGATGGAAGTCATCGGAGAATACCAGGGAAAAGTCACACCAGATTTATTTTCTGATGTAGTATTTAATGCAGGAAAGGAATATGGAAATTGTATGATTGTTGTTGAAAACAATACAGTTGGGTTTTCTGTTTTGGAAAAACTCAAAGAAAATAATTATCCAAACGTATATCATTCAATTAAATCAAGCCACGAATACGTTGATCAACTAACTGCAGAAAGCAGGAGCGGCACTGTTGCCGGCTTCACAACCTCTCTTAAGACTCGCCCACTTTTAGTCGCCAAGTTCGAAGAATTTATTAGAAATAAAATGCTAACAATTTATTCTTCTAGATTGAGGGCGGAATTAGATACTTTTATATGGAACAATGGAAGGCCGGAAGCACAAAGAGGCTATAATGATGATTTAGTTATGGCCATTGCAATTGGATGTTGGGTGAGGGATACTGCAATTGTTGAAAATCAAAGAGATTCTGAGTATAAAAAGGCCATGCTAGGTGCTATAATAAAGAGTAATTCTGTTTTAGATACGTCTATACCAGGCATGGCAAAAAACCGCAAAGATTATACTAAGGAAACAAATGAATGGAAAGAACATTTGTGGCTAATAAAAGGATAAAAAATGGCAGGCAAAAAAAATAACAATCCAAAAGATGCATCGTGGCCCTTATTTAAGAAATTAACAAGATTATTTTCTGGCCCAATTATAAACTACCGCTCTCAAAGCACACGAGCGCTCTCGCGCCGACGCCTAGATAAATATAGTTCAAGATTCAAAGATGTTGCAGGGCAAAACTTCCAACGGTTGTCATATAATCCATTCGACAATCTCTCGGCCGACATTATGTCGCAGCAAAATAGAACGCAGCGATACGTAGACTTTGATCAAATGGAATATACGCCCGAGATCGCTTCGGCTTTAGATATTTATGCCGATGAGATGACAACATCTAATAATATAAAAAGAATGATGGAGATTAAATGTCGGAATGAAGAGATTAAAGGAATATTAGATACACTATATTATAATGTTTTAAATCTTGAATTTAATTTATTTGGCTGGGCACGAACGATGTGCAAATATGGAGACTTTTTTCTTTATTTAGACTTGAATCCCGAAGTTGGCATTGTTAATGCCATTGGTCTTCCAACGTCAGATGTTGAAAGGTTAGAAGGCGAAGATAAAACCAATCCAAATTATGTACAGTATCAATGGAACACCGGTGGCTTAACTTTTGAGAATTGGCAGATGGGGCATTTCCGTATCTTGGGAAATGATAAATATGCGCCCTACGGCACTTCTGTTTTGGAACCAGCAAGAAGAATTTGGAGACAATTAACACTTCTTGAAGATGCAATGATGGCTTATCGCATTGTCCGCTCACCAGAAAGAAGAGTATTTTATGTTGATGTTGGAAATGTTGGCCCAGCCGATGTTGAACAATACATGCAAAAAGTTATCACTTCAATGAAAAGAAACCAAATTATTGATGCCGAAACGGGCCGTGTTGATCTTCGTTACAATCCAATGAGCGTTGATGAAGACTATTTTATTCCAGTCCGCGGAGGCACGCAAAGCACAAAGATAGAATCTTTGCCTGGCGGAACTTATACTGGCGATATTGATGACGTTAAATATTTGCGAGACAAACTATTTTCAGCATTAAAAGTGCCCCAATCTTATCTTGCTCGCGGCGAAGGCGGGGAAGAAGACAAAACAACATTAGCACAAAAAGACATTCGTTTCGCTAGAACAATTCAAAGATTGCAGAGATCGATCATCTCAGAGCTTGAAAAGATTGGTGTTGTTCATCTTTATACATTAGGGTTTAGAGGCGACGATTTAGTTTCATTTAAATTATCATTAAACAATCCTTCTCAATTGGCAGAGATGCAAGAACTCGAACACTGGAGAATGAAATTTGATACCGCCGGATCAGCAACAGAAGGCTTCTTTAGCAAACGATGGGTTTGGGAGAAGATTCTGGGAGTTTCAGACGAAGAAGCTGTTCGTATTCAAAGAGAGATGTTCTTTGATGCTAAATTTGCACAAGCTATAGAGGCAGTAGGAGAAGCATTTATGGCCCAAATGGCAGGAGCCGCTCAGGCTGGTGGAGGAGAAATGGGGTTAGGCGGACCTGGCGAATTACCGCCAGGAGAAGAGCCAATGCCAGAAGCAGAAGCCGGCGCCGAAGCTGCAGAGGAAACTCCGGAAGAAGAAAAAGCAGAAGGCGAAGAAGAAGGTGGCGAAGAGGGCGAAGAAAGCGCACTCGCAATTACCCCGCCAGGAAAACGTGACGAAGATTGGTATAAAAGTGAGAAAAAAGATGCATTTGACAGGCCAGCGCAAACAACAACATCCGGATCTAAAGGAAAATGGTACAATCCTGTAACTTATGATAGAAGAGATATGGGCGCAAGAAGAAGGCACTATAAAGGACAATGGGCGTCTGAAGTTGGAAGCGCCGCTCAAAGAAATTTGCACAAGGGCTATTTAGAATTGGCCGGCCTTGGAAAAAATGCGATTTATGAAGGAGAAAATACTATTTATGATAATGAAGAAAAAAGACTTTTAGAAGCTAATAAGCAAATAGAAGATTTAATAAAAGAAATGGAGTCCACTGATGCGCCCGAGACACAATAAAAAAAGAAACACAGCTTTTTTATATGAAGTATTAGTTCGCGAAGCTGCGAAGACGGTTATGAGCAAAGATTTCAAAAGAAAAGCTCAAATTATCTCTCTCATGAGAGAACACTTCAATCAAGACACTGAACTTGCAAAAGAAATGGATCTGTACAAAGCACTTCATAAATCCAATGGCATGGACCCATACACTGGCGAGAAATTAATTCAAGAAGTTAAAAAAGAGCATGAGAAACTTGATCAAGATAAGATATTCTTTGAGCAAAGCGCGCTCATATCAAAAATAAATAAAACTTTATCAAAAAAAGTATTTTCTAATTTTGTTCCTAACTATAAAAGCTTTGCAACAATATCACAGATCTTCAACACGGCCGTCTCAGCGAAAAATCGAGTTTTATTAGAAACAAAAATCCTTAAGAGAATTGTCAGCGAAGAAAAGAAAGAAGAAACAAAAGTAAAGCCGATATCAAAGCTGGCCTTTAATGTTTTTGTTAAAAAGTTTAATGAAACCTACGGTGAAAGCTTGTTGAAGGAACAAAGAGATCTTTTAAATAATTATATTATGTCTTTTTCCGATAATGGCCTAGGCCTAAAAGTTTTTCTCACAAAAGAAATTGATAGACTTAGAGAAAGTGTTCAAAACTCACTAAATATAGACGAGATTAAATCAGACTCTAACATGTCAGAGAGAACTAAAAATGTTCTAAATCTTATCGAAGAATTTAAAAATAAACCACTTGATAAAGAAATGGTTAACCAAGTATTAAAAATACAAAACTTAGTAAAAGAGATTCAAGACTAATGGCAGATATTACAGTAACCATCGGAAAAGAGGAAGAAGCTCCGCTAGGCATGGCCGGATTGACACCGCCAGAAGAGCCAAAGCCAGAACCACAAGCTCAGATTAGTTTACAAATTCGCAAAACATTAGACGGAAGCTTTGCGATCAATGATCATCCGGATATTGATATTGTTCTTATGCCACACATGTTAAAAATTGTTACATTCCCAAAAGAAGAACATGGAGACCACATATATGCGGCCCAATCCAGACTTTTTGATTTTCTAAATAAAAAAGGAGTGATCGTATTGGACTCAGTAACTGGCGGAAATTTATATGGCTCTTTAGAGGCAAACTTACCGCCTCCGTTTGATGAGGAAATAGATCCAGTCGAGATTGCGCTATATGTAATATCCAATTTCGTTGATGAGGAGCTGCCCCACTACAGCAGAGAGAAGAAATATGAAGATGAACTAGATAAATGGCTCCTTGAGCCAGACGATGAAGAATCTACTGATTTGGATTGGGCAGCTAAGACACATCAACAAAGAAAAGGTGTTCAAAATAGATGGCCCGGCAGCACTGCTGCTTACGGCTTAACAGGAATGTATAGGGCTTAAAAATGAAATTAACAAAATCAAAACTTAAACAAATCATCAAGGAAGAATTGGAAGCTATGAGGGAGGAAAAAATAGAATTGATTCCAGGCGATCTAAAATCGCTATTGCCGTCGCAGGCATTCGACCTTCTCCAAACGATTGCTCCTTTTTTACCTCCCGTGGCAGGCACAATAGCAAGGGCATCAGATGCCCCACCTAGTGTTCGATTGCCGCCGCCTGCGGGCATGCTGGCCTCGGCAATGTCGATTTCCGACCTTACAGACCTTCTCGATGCTATAGCTGTCGCTTCAAGAGAAAAAAAACGCGCAAAGGATGCACGTCAATAAAAAAGTTAATAAAGGTATTAAATGACAATAACTAAATCAAATTTAAAAACACGACCTACCAAAATTTCGCCCCGGGATTTTTTTCCAGATTTTAAAACCAAAGAGGAAGCATGGATCTAATATATTTTATTTTAACTGCATATGGATTAACGCAGATTTTAATTTTTGGTTCAATATTCAATAAAGTGCGCCCCTCAAGAAAGTGGTTAAATGGTTTTGGAAAACTATTTCATTGCCCAATGTGCATGGGCTTTTGGGTTGGTGTATTTTTATTCGGAATAAACGGATGGACAGAACTATTTACATTTGAATATAATTTAGCCAACGCGCTTATTTTAGGGTGGCTTAGTTCTGGAACTTGTTATCTTTTAGGTGTTTTGGTTAATGATTTTGGTTTTAAAGTGACTTATAAAAATGAAGGTGAATGTGATGCAAATTAAGAAATGGATGATACAACCAGTTCGACACTGTTGCAAAGGTTCTAGAAACGCGCGGGTCGCGCCCGCAACTTAAAAGGAAAAAAATAATGGCGAATAAACAACTTTTAAGAGAATATTACGAACTATGCGATGGCGGCGTCTGTCATGATTTATTGACAGAGCAAGAAAAGAAATTAGTTAAAGAAGGGAAAGCCTGCTTTTTAACAGGTATTATGCAAAAGTGCGACACTGTTAATGGCAATGGTAGAGTGTACCCTCGCAATGTCCTGGAAAAAGAAATCAAAAATTATAAAAAATTAGTTGACGAGCGTCGAGCTTTAGGCGAGCTAGACCATCCCGACGATTCTGTTATTAATTTAAAAAATGCCTCTCATATGGTAATTGATATTTGGATGGACGGCGAAAATGTAATGGGCAAAGTACGAGTTTTAGATACGCCCGCCGGCCAAGTGCTAAAAGCTTTAGTTGACGCAGGGGTCAGTTTGGGAATCTCTTCCAGAGGCTTGGGATCCACAAAAGACAAAGATGGCAAAACCATGGTTGAAGACGATTTTCAATTAATTTGTTTTGATTTTGTTTCCGAAGCTTCAACTCCCGGAGCCTATTTAAAAGTCAGCGAAGGGCTGGAGAGGCAATTAAATAATGTTACTACAAAGGGTGATAGAATCAATCGCGCTTTGAATGAATTGTTTTAAGTCGAGAGGAAAAATGAACAAAGCAGAACTAAAAAAAATACTCAAACCACTTATTAAAGAATGTGTCAAAGATGTTTTATTTGAAGACGGCGTTCTATCAGGTGTAATTTCAGAAGTTGTTCGAGGCGTCCAACCCCAAGCGATCATAAACCAGCCTCCGCAAAAACATACACAATTAAAAGAACAAAAAGTTCTTGAAGAAAATAGAAAACAAATGCTTACACAACGTCACGAAGCAGAAAAAGAGCGAAGAAAAAAACTACTCGATGCCACAGGTTTCAAAGATTTAGATATTTTTGAAGGCACAGAACCAATGACTAGTAAGGGAGAAATCAGAGAATCAAACTCTCCAGCGGCTCAGGGGCCCTTATCTGGTGTTGCTCCGAATGACGCGGGAATTGACATTAGTGGAATTTTAGCAGCTGGCAACAGCCAAAATTGGAAAAAACTAGCAAGAGGGAAGTAATGTCCAAGAGATCAATAAATATAGAAATCAAACCAAGATATAGAGATGAACCTTTTGAAAGAGTAGTGCGACGTTTTATGAAAAAAGTTAAAAAAGAAAGAATAGTAGAAAACTATCGAGATCGAATGTATTATGAAAAGCCTTCCATGAAAAGAAAAAGAGAAAGAGCCCGTCGTAAAAAGGTTCTAGAAAAATTAAGATGGAAAAGAGAAAATACATTAAATAATTACTAATTATAAGGAAACTAGGAGTTTAATATGGCACACCCAACAGACGCAAACACAGCAATTTATCAAGGAGCACCTAGAGTCGGCCTAAGAAATGTCGGCTCATATCAAATATCTGGAGAGCCATGGATCACAGGGTCCACGGCGCACCCAGCTAGCAAAACTAAGCGATATCAGTTTCCTTACGTGACCAGAGAAATAACTGTAAGCAACCTTACGAAAACTGGCGAAGAGGGCAACGCTGGCACAACCTCCTCGCCATTACGTGTGCATTTTGTTAGCAGCTCACTTCAAGATTGGTCAGCCGCCAATGAATATGTTGCCATAGGCGCAGACACCGCGGCAGTATTTAAAGGAAAACATTATTATCCCGTGCGCACAACCACATCAGTCACTTTTAGAGCAAAATGTAAAGAAATATACATTACAACAACAGCGTCGGGCTCTGCTACTTATAGAATCATAGCAGATTTAACCAACATTCCAACAAGCAGGATGTATCATTTGACCGGCTCGGGCCATACGGAAGTTTAAAAATTATGCAGATAAAGAAAGGGAGAAATAAACTATGCTTAACATGAAGGGACCTCCCGGTCAATTTGCTGGGGATATTAAATTATTTAAATTATTAATGCAAGAAATAGGTGAAGAGTAAATGACCGAAGGGTATATGTCCAATGATTCGGCTCTGTATGTAACCGGATCCGTAGCGCTTTCACAGAGTCTCTATGTTAGCTGGGGCCCTGCAACCGGCTCAGCAACAACTGTTGGAATTAGACAAAATGATATTGGCACATTAGAATTTAAAGATAATGCCACTGGAAGCTGGACTGAGTTTGGCTCGTCGTTTGACGATACAACGCTTGGCGATGCCGCTAGTGATGTAATTACAATTAATGGCCAATTAACCGCCTCTGCGGACGCACAATTTAATTCAAATGTAACTCTCGGCAACGCCTGCACCGATTCCATTCAAGTTTCCGGTTCGCTCACGGCCAGTTGCGATACTTTAATTCTTGATGACAAAAAGATTTATTTTGGATCACACAAAGACGCTTCTATAGAATACGATGAAGATGGAAATAATAGGCTTATCATCTCCGGAGCGTACGCTGGCATCGAAGTCACAGGAAGTATGTATATTTCCGGCTCTGTTTATGCAAACCAGTATGTTGTCGACACTGTAACTACAACAGTGACAAACATAGAACAACAAGGTTCTACAAAATTTGGTGATTCTTCGGACGACACTCACGAATTTACTGGAAGTTTATATGTTTCTGATGATTCAAAGATTTACTTTGGAGCGGATAATGACGCCTCCATTGAATATGACGAAGATGGAACAGATGAACTTATAATTTCTGGCGCCCTAGGCGGTATAGATATTCAAGTGCCTGTCAATGTTGCTGATGCCTTTACATTTAGCGCTGACGGCACAGCTTACATGACGATTAACACAATCGGCTCCGGCGTAACTAAATTTGCCAAAACGACACAGCACTTTGATGACGTTGAATTATTTTTTGGCACCGGCTACGACGCCTCTATTGAATATGACGAAGATGGTCGCAACCGGCTCATTATTTCTGGCTCTACTGCAGGTATTGAAATTACTGGTAGCACTTCCTTTCAGGATGTTGCATATTTTTGCGGCGGCATAGCCGGCTGCTCTCCGTTGCAAATCGACACTGATGCATTACTCGTTGATGACAAAAGGCTATATTTTGGTACCAATCAAGACGCCTCTATTGAATACGATGAAAATGGTCGCAACAGGCTCATTATTTCCGGCTCCACCAATGGTACAGAACTTACCGGATCCCTTTATCTTGGGGCTGGCGCCAATACAGGCAATAGCGATCTCATTGTTAGCGATCCGCTTAGAATAATGTGGGCTAGCCAGAGAATAAAGTTCTCACCCAACGAAATAGATGCCACATCAGATCAAATAATAATTTCAGGAAGTTATGGCACAGCGTTTGAGGCTGGCAATTCTGTTACGTTTGAAGTTGACGGCGACACGACGCTTGTCGTTGGGGATTCAACGGACGGCATTAGAATAAAAGATGATACCAAACTTTATTTTGGCACGCACAGCGATGCTTCTATTAAATACGATGAAACTGGTCGCAACCGGCTCATTATCTCTGGCTCCACTGCGGGCACTGAAATTACTGGTAGCGTCTATCATACGGGCTCTCTTATCCACGACGGTGATTATAATTTAAGCGGAACCCTTACAATAACCGGCCCTTCTACGTTGCCAGTGTTGGTTATGGACGATTCAGACGCGTCCGCACAAATTGGTCGCACCCACATTGGATATGATGGCACAAATTCTGACATGGCCGTATTTGCACATCAAGATATGGCAACGCAAACAGACTTTGCTCTTCGCCAGAGATCAACTGGCCAAACAGAAATCAACGCCAAGTCCGGACAGAGTATAAGTTTTAAGCTAGCTTCAGCAAACAAGGCAATATTAAATTCTAGCGGCCATTTTAATTTGTTGGATGACATTAAACTTCTTTTCGGCACCAACGAAGATGCTTCTATTGAATACGACGAAAACGGCACAGATAGACTTATAATTTCTGGCTCTACCGCAGGAATCGATATTACTGGAAGCGTAACTATTTCTGGCGGCGACGTGACTCCATACCCCGACAACAGTATAAACCTAGGCTCTTCAGCTTATCGCTGGGCAAACGTTTACACAGCCGACTTGCACTTGAAAAACGATAGAGGAGACTGGACGATTATTGAGGAGGATGACTATTTATGCGTAGTAAACAATAAAACGAATAAAAGATATAAAATGATGCTAGAGGAGATCAAAGGCTAATGCCCATTTATCTTGGAGATGATGCAAAACTTTATTTTGGTACAGGCCTTGACGCATCTATTGAATATGATGAAGACGGCACTGATACACTTTTAGTCAGCGGAAGCGCTGCGGGCATGACCATAGCAGATGATTTCTATCTTTATTTCGGCACAGGTCTAGATGCTAAAATATATTACGACGAAACCAGCGCTGATGAACTTATAATTTCTGGCGCCGCTGGTGGTATTGACATGCAATTGCCTTCTGCTGCCGATGCATTGACGATTGGTTTTGACGGCAACGCGTGGATGACAGTTTCTACTGCCGGCGGCCAAAACAATTTCACCCAATTCGGCCAAGCGGTAAACATAGTTGACGACACTGGTCTATATTTTGGTAGCGGCTTTGACGTTTCCATGGAATATGACGAAGATGGTACAGACACACTTTTAGTCGGCGGAAGCGCTGCGGGCATGACCATAGCAGATGATTTCTATCTTTATTTCGGCACAGGTCTAGATGCTAAAATATATTACGACGAAACCAGCGCTGATGAACTTGTAATTTCTGGTGCTGTTGGTGGTATTGACATGCAATTGCCTTCTGCTGCCGATGCATTGACGATTGGTTTTGACGGCAACGCGTGGATGACAGTTTCTACTGCTGGCGGCCAAAACAATTTCACCCAATTCGGCCAAGCGGTAAACATAGTTGACGACACTGGTCTATATTTTGGTAGCGGCTTTGACGTTTCCATGGAATATGACGAAGATGGTACAGACACACTTTTAATTGATGGCGAAGCTGCCGGCATGACCATAGCAGATGATTTCTATCTTTATTTCGGCACAGGTCTAGATGCTAAAATGTATTATGACGAAGACGGTACCGATAGGCTTACAATTTCTGGGTCTACTGCTGGCATTACCATCACTGGCAGTATTCGTGCAGAGCACATTAGTAGTGGATCTTTGGCCGGCCCTGGAAGTTATGTC
>Ga0209434_1000268_pt1 | contig 26561 bp, 27 predicted proteins | sample ETNvirnome_2_300_FD_184068 | JGI IMG/M metagenome (GOLD analysis project Ga0209434, IMG submission 184068) | Marine viral communities from the Pacific Ocean - ETNP_2_300 (SPAdes) (version 2) | ecosystem: Environmental > Aquatic > Marine > Oceanic | place: Pacific Ocean | collected 2013-06-22
CAGCGCCCACCGCATCCTGCGCCCTCTGGAAGCCGTGAAGCAACTTCCGAAGCTCGTCCTTGACGGGGCGAGGGAAGTGGTCGCGGACCACGCCCGAGATGGCTTGGCCGGTGCCGTCACCGTACTCATCCAGGGCCTCTGCGACCGCCCGGTTGTACTTTCCGGCCCAGCGGTTGGCGGTGTTGATCTTGGTGATGACCGGGCTGTAGTCCTTGCGAGGGTTCTTCCCGCTCCGGTGGGGGTTGCGGGCGTGCCCCTCTTGGAGGTTGGTGGCGTGGTGGCGGCGGTGGACCGTGGCGTCCCACTTCTGCCCGAACTTCTTGATGCGCCTGTAGCTCCCGCCGTTGCGGGTGAGCTTCTTGGCCTCGGCCTCGGTGGTGGTCATGTACCTGCCCCCCTGGGGGCCGCGCACGTCGTAGCTGTAGTGGCTCTTTAGGGGCGCGTGGACGACGGGGTTGCGGCGCTTCTGGTGCTTCTTGTGCAGGTGATAGTCGTACTCGCCGGTCTTCATGGCGGCGCGGAACTCATCAGCGACCTCGCGGGCGGCCATCATGCGCGTGGCCTTGTCGGCCTGGACGCCGAAATCCTTGGCGTACTTCTTGCCCGCGCTGTCCATCCAGTAGCCCCACAGCACGGTCGCCTTGTCGTGGTCGTACTTGCCGGCGGCGCGCTTGTTGACGAGGTTCTTCTCGATGGACAGGCGCTGGTTGTACAGCGACGACTCGTTCTCAGCCGTGAGCGCAAGCTCGCGGGCGAACTCTGTGTCGGCTGCCTTCTTCCAGGCGTTGATCTTCTGCTTGAGCGTCTTGGCCATCTTCTTGCCTGCCATCAGTATCCCTCCTTGAACGTCTTGGAGCGCTTGGCCCCTGTGATCGCGTGCGTGTAGCCGGCGATCTTGTCGTAGACGCTGCGGGCCACAGCAGGTGAGCCGTAGCGACTGGCGATGTAGCGTAGCATGCCCACAGCCTCGTTGACCGGGTCGCCTACGCCCGCGAGCTTGTCGGGGTAGTGCTTCTTGATGCCGCTGGGCTGCACCTGCCCCAGCCCGCTGGCGCGCGAGTTGAAGCCTGGGTGCCGCTTCTTGCCCTGGCTGCTGCTCTCGTCCAAGCGGATGATGTCCCACGCCTTGGGCCACTCAGCGGCCCGCGAAGGCTGATTGAAGTTCTTGCCGAACAGCAGGTTGAACTTGTAGTTGGGCCTGCCGACCCAGCCGCCCGACTCGCTGGCCAGGATGTAGTGCAGCCCCGGCTCGTCGCCCCACTCAGGCGGCAGGCCAGCCTTGATGGCCGCGAAGCGGAACAACTCCCGCGCCTCTGGGCTGTTGGGCGGGTAGCGCTTGGCGGCGGCTGGGGCGCCGCTGTTGCGCGTGAAGTACCAGTACGCCACGACGGCGGCCAGCGCGTACAGCATGTGGCGTTCGCGTGTGGTCATCGTGCGTCCTCTGCGTCCTGCGCCGCGTGCTGTGCTGCTTCTGGAAACTCTTGTTCCCTCACCCAGGACTCGCAGCCGGCAAAGTCTAAAGTACCATCATCGAAGTCGCTGGAGGGGTCGAACACATCCCAGTCCAGCGCCTTGGAAGCCTCCCAGACACGCGCACACATGGCGTCGTCGTTTTGGATCGTCCGGTTGGCTTTGAGCTTGATCTGGCCCACGGTGCCGTAGAGGGGGTTCACGTCGATGGTCACCTTGGGGCGGCCCTCAGGGTCGCGGATGGAGTAGACCTCGGTGCGCCCCTCCATGACCGCGTCACCGTAGCCCTTGATGCAGTGGGCCATCGTCTTGCCTTCAGCCTCCAACGCGGCGCGGCTGGTCAGCTTGTTGACCGTCCAGCCGTCAGCGAACCTGTGAACGACCTTGCCAGCTTGCTTGAGCGCCGCCTCGGCATCTTGCTTGCGCACCATCTCGGTGTGCCAACGTCCGACGCGGTGCAGCACTTGGTTGAGGGAGAGCGCCATGATGTTGGGGTGCGTGGCTCGTGCCCAGTCGCGGATCTCAGTCAGCTTGCGGTGCATCCGCTCCAGGGGCTCCAACGGGTTGTGCGGCTGGTTGGCCCCGTAGCGTCGCAATGGAATCTTGCCCTTGAGCGTGCGGTTCACCTGCAACGCTATCCAGGGCACGATGCGGTCGTACTCGCGCCCGCGCATTGCTGGTCTTGCGTGTGCCCCGGCGTAGTCGTACCACTCGGCCCCGGCGAGCGCTTCCTCGACATACCGGCGCAGTGAGTCTTCCCAAGGCTCGTCTGCGCTGTCGCGTAGTTCCAGCATGTCGCGCTTGAGCATCTCGCGCCCGTCAACGTAGGTGGTCTCGCCGCCTCCCTCTGCCGTCCACACAGGTGTCTGTCGTATGTACGACGGGAGGGCGTTGCGCCGCCGGGGGATCAACATGTCCAGCGTGTAGAACGCCACCAGCGGGCCGTACTGCTTCAGCACGCCCCTGATCCGTTGGTCGAGGGGGTTGCGGGTCTTGCCGCGACTTGGGATCTTCCCCGACCCGCCGCACCAGCCACATGTGCCGTCGTGCCCCCAGCCGCCGCAGCCGGGGCACTCCTGGGACGCCACGGTGAGGCGCTCGATCTTGCCGCGCTTGCCCGCCATGCGCTTGGCCTCGGCCAGCGTGGTGGTCTCGTAGACGGCGCCGCGTGCGCCCGTGACCCGGTAGCTGTACTGGCTCATGACGCCGGCACCTCGCCGTCCAGGGTCTGCTCTGGGGTCTGGGGCACGATCAGCATGCCGTCCACCTCGCGCAGTGCGGTCACAAATGCGTTCTCAGCCACGTCGATGTTGGTGGACTTGAAGCGGCCCTTGCCGATCTTGATCTTGGGCACCTTGAAGTCCAGGCCCACGATGGCGCCGCCCTTGACCAACTGGCTGTCCTTGGCGCGGATGTCGTTGGCGTCACCGTTGATGACCGGGTAGCCCCAGAACTTCATGGGGTACATCCAGTCGGGCGGCTTGACCATCACCTCTTCGTAGTCCACCAGCACGCGCCGCGTCTTGGGCTCGCCCTTGTTGGGGCCGCGTGTGTGGTAGACCTGTTTGCCCTTCTTGATGACGGGCTTGTCGATGTACCTGCCGCCGACCTTCTTGTACTTCGCCGCGTAGGGGTAGCGCAGGGCGCCCTCAGACTGCGGCAGGTTGTCGTCCAGTAGTTCAGCGGTCACGTTGCGGCCCAGTAGATCTGACAGCACATCGGCGGCCCAGACGTGCCGCTGGTCGTAGCGCTTCTCGCCAGGGTGCCTGATGCCCTGCGCGTGTAGCCACCGCTCCAGCGTGCGGCCCACCTCGCCGTGGGCGGCGTAGGTCCACACCTGCTTGACCAGGGTGGCGTTGATCTTGGACAGCTTGCCGAACGTGCGGGCGACGTGGCGCGAGGAGTCCACCTGCACCTTCTTGAGCCCCGCGCTGTAGGTGTGGCCGCCGATCGTGTCGGTGCCCTCCAGCACGAACACCACAGTCACCTTGCCGCCCGCGCGCAGGGTCGCCTGCGCTTCGCGGGCGTTGGGGGGCGTGCCACTGTAGCTGAACGTCAGCGGGTAGAACGCCTTGGTCTCCTTGTACGCCTGCGCGTAGCTGATGCCGTAGCGCTCGGCGTGGTCCTCGGCGTGGCGCTCCTCGCGGAAGGGGATCTTCGTGTAGTCGTACCACGACCCCTTGCCGATGATCTTGCGGTTGCGCCACGACCCCTTCTCGCGACCCTTGTAGTCGGGCTCGCGCATGGCGAGCTTCATGCGTGGGTCCATCAGGTCGGGAAAGAAGTGTTCCCACGGCATGTCCGACAGCACGTTCAGCCGCACATACAAGTCCCAGCCCTCCTTGTCCTTGGTCTGGGCGCGCTTGAAGAACCGCCGGCAGTTGGCCAGCAGCAGGCGCATGAACGCCGCCGGGTCGTGGTACAGGGCTGCGGTCAGGGCGAGCTTGGCGTTGAGCGCCTCGTTGCTGGCTGGGTTCTGGCCGCTGTGGACGAGGCACGCCGCACGGCAGCCGGGGCTGGAGCGAAAGCAGACCGTGAAGGCCGCCTTGGCGCGCAGTTTGGACGTGTCCTTGGGCTGGCCGCGCTTGGTCTTGGGCCGCAGGGCCACGCCGCTCATCTTGCGCAGCGCCGCGCTGTTGTTCTTCACGCGGGTGCCAAACAGCTTGTCTTTGACGACCTCGGTGTTGATCGACTTGGGCAGCAGGAAGCCGTGGTCGGTGGGATCGCCGTACCCGCGCAGGCCGACCTGATGGGGCGCCAGGGACAGGCCGACCGTCAGACCGGGCTTGCCGTCAGGGCTCTCGGTGTGGGCCAGCTTGGCGTTCTGCGCCAGGAACCCCTTCAGCAGGTGCTGGCTCCAGCCGTCCTCCTGCCACTTCTGGGCGTTGGGCAGGTAGTCGCGCACGCGCTCCCAGGCGTCGGGGATGCTGATGCTCTCGACAAGCTCGGCGTCGAGGTAGGGCTGGCCGTACTTGGCCTCGCAGATCGCCTGGAGCCCCGTGTTCTCATACGCCTGGATGCCGCCGTCGCCTGTGCCGTTGGGATGCAGATCGGGGTCTTCCTCCTCTTGGATGACCGCGATGCCGTTGTTCTCGCGAGCGTGGGCAATCGCCTCCTCGCTCATGCGCCGCTTGCTGCCCGTGGCGAGCAGCCTGCCGGTGCCGTCCAGTACGGCGTAGACCTTCTTGCCCAACAAGCCAGCCATGATGCTCCTACGCGCCCTACACCAGACGCATGTCCTCCGCGAAGAGCAGTTTGCCCGTGATGACCGCGTCTTCGACGCCCATCAGGGTGTTCTTCCCGCAGGACTCGCAGTGGTAGCCCCTGGCGTCTGGCTCCACCGGGCCGCCAGTGAAGTCATGGCACGTCGTACACCAGCCGTCCATGTTCGCCGCCGCCTGCTCGATCTCCGCTGCTGGTCGCGCGCGGCGAAAACCTGCGCCCAAGTCCACCCTGCTGACGCCCGCGAAGCTGGCCAAGGCGCTGGACAAGGCCTGCGCAGACTGCTTGGCTGTCGCCAGCTTGCGGTGCCGGGTGTACGCGACCTCATGGGTCAGCGTGCCGCCGCTGTCGTACACCCCGGCGACCATCTCGTAGAGTTTGCCGGTCTTCTGGATGACGTACTCAACGTCGTCGCCAGCAGCGCCCTGGGCGATCCACTCGTTGGGGTTGGGGCGCGTCCACTTCAGCTTGCTGCTCATGTTACTGCTCCTGCTAGGGTTGCGCGTCGAGTACTCCAGGGTCGGGTTGCCGCGCTTGCTCACCGCCCGCTGCGCCTGCGCCGTCGTCATGCGCTCGGCGTTGACGCTGTAGTAGCCTGCGCCCAGGTTGCGCACGGCGAAGCCGCCGATGTGCGCGGTCTCCCGGTAGGGCACCTGCCCGACCATCAGCGCGGCTGCGGTGGGCGCGGCTGGGCCGGGACCGGGGTTGCGGGTCAGGCCGAACTGCGCACGCCATGCTGCGCGGCTGTCTGCCTCTGCCTTGGCCGCTTTGAGTGTGGCGTAGACGCCAATCGCGCCCTCTGGCCTGCGCAACCGCTTGACCGCTGGGTGGTACAGCAGCCAGCCCCCCGACACCTTGCGGATGCTGAATCGCCCCCCACCAGAGCGGTAGGTGCTGCCGCGCTTTGTCCACTTCATGTTGCCTCCCGCCGGGTTGGCGATGATCTTGGCGCCCTCGGCGTCGATGAGCATGCTGCCGATCTTGGCAGGGTCACGGCTCGCGGCGAAGTAGCCCTGCGCCTCGCGCAGCAGGCCAGGGTCGCCCTTGACCGCAGCGGCGCCGTCCTTGTAGCCGCGCTTGTAGTCTGCCGGTGCGCCGTCTGTGTCGCGCACGCCACCCTCGATCGCGCCAGACCAGTAGCCCAACTCGTACTGGTCGGTCGCCTCGGCGGCGCTCTTGGGCTTGCGGGGGTTGCTGCGCTTCTTGCCTTTGTACGGCACGAAGCCCGCCTCGCCTTTGCCTTGCTCTTCGATGGCTTTGATCACCTTGGCCTTGTCGGCCTCGGTGATCTCGCCATACTCGATCTGCTCGTCCATGTCCTCGATGATGTTGCGCCAAGGGTTGCGCTTGCCTGCGTCCACGTCGCCCCAATAGCGGTACGACAGCCCGTCGATGAGCATGAATAGGTTCGCCGGGTTGCTCACGCTGCCAAATAGTGTCATCTGCCGTGCCATGGTCTGCTCCTACCGTCGTCGCCCGATGCGCGGGCGGCGCTGCTGCGCCTTGGTGATCGACACCGGCTGCGACCCCTTCACCTGCTCGACCCAGCGTAGCAGTTGCGCGTCGGTCACCTTGCTGACCAACTTGTCGTCGCCGTACATGACCCACCGGGTGGTCTGCTTGCCGTGGCGAGCCTCCACCTGCCGGTGTTGCAGGCCGACGTAGTTGCGCGCCACGCGCACCGCCAGCCCGTAGGGCGACCGATCATAGCGCAGCCCGAAATACTCGCCGCTGCGCCCATAGTAACTGCCCAGTGAGATCAAGCCGTTGTCCTTGAGGATGCGGATGACCTCCAGGCGCCGCGAGGCCACCCTACCACCCGTGCGGGGCGCGCGTGTGTCCGCAGCGCGTGGCGCCGTGGGCGGGTCAGCCAGGATGGCCATGATCACTTCCATGTGGCTGTTGATGGCTGCCCTGGTCTTGGCCTTCTGCACCGCCAGCGGCAGCGCCTCGACCAGTGCCTTGCCGTCCTTGAGCGTGGCCACATGCGTCAGGCGCAGCCCGGTGCCCCGGTGCGTCACGCTCCAGCTACCCCCCTGCTTGAACACGCCGAACTGGTGCAGGATGTAGCCTTGCTCGTATTCGTGCGTGCCGGCGCTGGGGTGCGCCCATCTCTTGACCGCGACCTTGACGCGGCCCTTCTTCCAGGCGGCAGCGGGGTTGCGCTTCTTGGCGCGGCCCTTCTTGCTCAGACGCGCGACGACCTTCTCCCAGTACTTGGGGTCGCCTCCGACGTACTGCCGCGACTGCGCGGACGCCAGCAGCCCCTTGGCGACCTTCAGCGCCTTGGCCTTGCTGCCGTAGGTGTCGGCCATGTTGTCGGCTGACTTCTCTGGGGACAGACTTGGGTTCAGCTTGAACCGTCGCTTGAACCTCTCCCGGTCGCTTGGATTGCGGGCCATCAGCCGCCTCCTTTGCGCATGAGCAGGACCAGCGCCACAGCGCCCAGGCCGATGTACAGCCACGGGATCTCAGCAGCCTCGTGGGTGACGTAGGTGTTGCCGCCGCCCTGGTTGCTGCTGCCGCCGCCGCCGCCGCCGCCGGGGGGCTTCTTCTTCTTCTTCTTCTTCTTCGTGGGGTCGAGCTTGTCCACCATCGCCTTGTTGCCCCACCACTGGTAGACCGCCCTGCGGAACGCATCCTTGCGCGCGGCGCTGATTTTGCACTTGCCCGCCAGCGTGGCGAACAGTTCTGCGGTGTTCTTGCCCTTGCTGATGCTGCTGTCCTTGATGGCCACGTCCAGGGCGACGGCGCTCGCTGCGGACACCGTGAAGGCCCAAGACGTCGCTTCATCGACCATGCAGTTGTACTCAGATGTCGTGGCGACCTTGAGGGCTGCCCCACCCAGATCCAATGCTTTGCCCCAGTCACTCATGTCCTACCTCCGACTCGCGGCCAACGCCAGCGCAACGACAGCTACGGCACCAAAGATGAGCATGCTGCTCCCGCCGCCGCCGCCCGTTTCCCCGGTGGGGTTGTTGAGCGTTGCGCGGTATAGCGCCGCGTCCTTGGCCTTGGCCTTCTTTTTGGCGGCCTTGATGCGTGCTTGAATCTGAATGATCGCGAGCTTCTCGTCCAGCTTCTTCTTGGCCGCCGCGTCCAGTTGCTTTTGGATCTCATACGCCTTCGCGTGCGCCTTCTTCTGGGCCGCCGATGACACCGACATGTTGGCCAGCAGCGTGTACATGTCGCGCTGTATGACCAGCCGCTCGGTGTTGTTGAAGCCGCACATCATCAGCGGCGTGCGGAGACCCCACCACAGGCTCTGCCCAGGCGGCGCACCCCACCCGGTCAGCATGCGCTGGAGGTCAGCGACCACGGCGAGTTGGATCTTGGTGGCAGTCACTGGTTTGATGAGCTTGCCGGCCAAGCACTGCACGCGCTGGCCGCCTGCCACGCCAGCGATAGTGACGATCACCTTTTTGATGATGACGACCACGATGGCCCAGGGCACACCTTTCGCTGCGGCAGCCTCTACGGCTTTCTCACCAGCCTCGTCGCCCAAGGCTGTAGCGATGTCCAACCCATCCACGGTTCCCCCTACAGGCCCGCAAGTTGCACCGCGCGCTTGAGAACTTCCCCAACGTACTGCGTTTGGGTTTCCACGTCGGTGGCGTTGATCTGCCCCACGTCCATCATCGCCTGCCGGATGTGGCTGGCCACCTCTGCGACCTTGGCCTCGCGCGCAGCCAAGGGGGCGTCGGGAGGTGTCGCGGCCCACAACGCTGCCACCCAGGCAGCCGGCACGCTGTTCTGCGCTGCGATGGCCACCACCAGCGCGGCTGCCTGCGGAGGCTGCACCTCGCCCTCCTTGAGTATGTGGTCCTTGGCGAACATGCGCAGCACCACGTCTTCCACCCAGGGCGGGTAGCTGGCTCTCCCAGCGGGCGCCTCCACCACTTGGTCTTGCTTGGCGGTCCAAGCGATGTCGGCCAAAGCCTTCGCGCTCATTGGGCTTCCGACCGCGACCGACGACGCTTCTGGCTTCTTCTTCTTCTTGAAGAAGAACAGGACGCCCATGCCCAGCAGCATGATGGCTAGACGAGTCATGCTTTTGCCGCCGTCCAGACCGTCACGTTGCCCACGCCACCGGAGGCGTTGGCAAGGCGCAGATCGTAGTACTGCCCGCACGCGCCTGTGTGGACGGCAGAGTAGTCGGTGCCACCCACGGTCGCTGACAGGGTCGCCACGGCGGCGATGTCGCCGCTGGCGCCGTAGATGACCAGACTGGGCGTCACCACGATGTCGGACGCCACCAGCACCTCGATGCGCGTGGCGTGGCCGCTCGACACGTCGGTGACCATGGTGGTGGTCGTCGCGTCGGGGAGCGTTGCGTTGCGGGCCTGCCCCTCTGCGGGGGCTTGACGCACTTGGACGTATGGCAGGTGGGTGTCGGCCATTAGAACAACCCCAGGCTCTCGTAGGACGCGCCCTCGCGGAAGAGCCCAGAGATGGTCATCATGTTGAACAGCGCCAACGCCCCTGCGCTCTGGTTGGTCAGCGTCAGATCGACGCGGACGACGCCCTGCTGCGGGGGCTTGATCGACAGGTTGCCGCCCTGGCTGATGAAGACGCTGGTCACGTCCTCGCTGTACTCAGGGAAAGCTGTGTCAAGCTCGGTGCCGCCGCTGTTCATGGGCCACGATTGGATCTTCAGCACGGCTTGAAACGCGACGAGGTTGGCCATGCTGGCGGCGTTGACGCGGAAGGTGATCTCAGGCTCGTCCACCATCATCGCTTCGTAGCTGGCGCCGGCCAGCCCGCCCCAGGTGCCGAAGTACGGCGGTCGGATCTCGCCGCTGCCCAGCGTGACGCTGCCGCCAGCGGGCACGCTGTTGGTGCCGAACGATTGATCGACCAGTGCGCGGATGCCCATCTATCGCCCCGTGTCCAGGGAGACCGTCTGGAACGCGAACAGCACGTCATAGTCAGCATCGCCGTTATTGGTGAGGTACATGGTGCGCTTGGAGGTGCCATACCAGCACCAGGGGAAGAGCATGGTGGCTGGCCACTGGCCGCTGCCCATGAGGTTGGCCAGGGGGGTCTCAGGCACCTCCTCGGTGCCGTCGCTGCGCTGCTGGCGGTACAGGACGTAGGACGCGCGCTCGTTGTAGAGCGACTCGCCCTCTGGCGTCGTGGGGGATGCTGACGGCTTCACCGTCGCGTTGAGTCCCAGCACCACGACGTTCTGGCCGCCACCCATGTCGATGGGGGCATTGCCGGTGCCGCCGGTTGATACCAAGTTGGTGCTGTCGTCAAAGTCCACCGTGCGGTAGGCGAACTTGGCGTAGGCGCTGCCGGCCCACCGCTCTGGCTCATCCCACAGGGGATTGTCGCGCTGTTCGCCGTACAGGAACTGGGTCAGTTGCCAGCCGATCTCGTCGCGATACAACCCGAAGAGCGGGTCGATGAAGCGCTGCTCTGGAGGCAGATCGAAAAGCGTGGGCATCCAGCCACCGTCCTTGACCTACCGGCCACTGTCGAGCAGGGCCACCTGCCACGCGAGCTTGATGTCCATCGTGGCGCCGGTATCGTTGTCGATGCGGACTTCGCGATCGACGTTGCCGAACCACCGCTGCGGGATGGGGGTGATGGCGGGCCAGCGGCCAGAGCCGGCGACGTTCGCCAGGGGCGTGCTGGGGATCTCGATGAAGCCATCGCTGCGCTTCTGGCGAATCGTGCAGTAGGAGATCTGCTCGTTGGGCAGGCTGTTAGCTTCGGGGCTAGCCGCGCTGGACAGCACGCACGTCGCCACGAAACCCAGGATGACCGCGTTCTTGCCGCCCGCGATGGACAGCGTCTGAGTGCTGTCGCCGCCATGGGCCATGGACGTGAAGTCCAAGGTCTTCCAGACGACCGTGACGTGGCCCACGCGGGTCCATTTGGTGGGCTGGTCCCAGAGCGGGTTGCTGTTCTTGTCGCCATACAAGAACTCGGTCAGGCACCACGCCACACGGTCGCGGTAGGCGCCAAACGCCGGGTCGATGTAGGGGTACGGGGCGCTGTGTTCGCGGCGATCCATTCTGTGTCCCTCTCATGTAACAAGGGGCAGGCGTCTAACGCCCGCCCCCTGCCGTCGTCCTATCCTGCGGGCGCGCAGGGGGCGGTTAGCCCACCGGCATGGTGAACTTGTAGCCCTCCAGCACGCAGCGGATCTGGAAGTAGTCCAACATACCCATCCAGTTGGTGGAGGCGCCGGTGCTGCTACTGGTCACGGGCGCCTGGATGGCGTTGCCGTTCTTGACCTCGATTTTGACTGAGATGTTGGGCGGCGCCACAATGGGCAGAGCCAGTGGGCGAGAGCAGTAGATCGAGGGCATCCCGTTCTGTGCGCCGACCGGAGCGGTGCGACCTGCGAGTCCTGAGATGGTGTCGTCGTAGGTCACGGCGAACGACTGGAGGGTCGGGACACCGTAGATCCCCCCGCCCTGCGGGTAATCCTTGAGCAGACCGTAGTTGCGCGTGATGTCGTCACCGACCGTCACCTCCCAGTACAGACCACTCAGGAGCGCCCACACCGCGTGCAGCGATGGGATCAGCACCTGATTCTCGTCGGTGGCGCCCTGGTTGGCAGCCGCAGCCGCGCCGGGGTTGGTGCGCTTGCAGATCGACCAGCAGGCGTGCGTGCCCACGAAGACCTCGTTGCCGTCCATCTGGAAGTTGTCCACGTCGAGGTTGGTCTCGGAGCGGGTGTGCAAGAAGCTGGCTGCGTACCCCTGGCCAGCTTTGCCGATGGGAGTCTGGAACACCCGCAGGTTACTGTTGCGGTCCAGCGTGTTCAAGACGGTGGTGTCGATCAACCCGGTGCTGTACAGCGACATGGCTTGAACGTAGGCGAGATCGCCCACGGTGACGCCAGGAACAACGGCAAGCTCGGCAAAGGCGGCGAGATCTTCGGGAGTCAGGGAGTGCTGGAAGGACATGTGATGTCTCCTAAGGTGACCGGCTTGCTACCGGCGGGCGCCAATGTTGCCCACAGGCATGGTGAAGAGGAACCCCTTCAACACCATCGTGATCTGGATGAAGTAGTCTTTCGCCGTGGTGTCGATGCTCGACAGCTTGAACTGATTGCCGCACTGGACGACGATGGACGTGTTCACCAGCGGGGCGAACACGATCGGCTCGGCCAGCCGGCGCATGCCACAGTCAGGCGCACCGTTCTGTGCGCCGTAGTTGGGCAGGATGCCCGCAGACACTGGGACATCGGTGTCGCGAGAGGCGTTGCTGTCGCCCGTGATGCCGTAGATGCCGCTGCCGGCAGGCCACTGGAGCAGCGGGCCGATGTTGCGCTTGATGCCGCGACCCTGCTGGAGATCCCAGGAGAAGTTGTTGGCAATCGCCCACACCGCGTCGGGATGGCTGAACAGGTTGTGGATCAGCGCGGTGGTCGGCGTGGACGCACTCACCTGTGAGATTGTGAAGCCCGCGTGCGTGGCCACATAGCACTGGTTCGCCCCGATCTTGCCGCCCGTGAACTTGAAGTTGCCCTGGGACTCGGTGGTCGCGGTCGTCCAACCGCTGCCGATCTCACCGATCGCCTTGTCGAAGAGCGACACCTTGGCGTCGGACGCCACAAGCTCGTCTGCGGTGGTGATGAGCCCGCTGGAGTACATGTCGCTATGCGAAACGTAGTTCAGCGAGCCAATCGTGACACCGGGAACGACCGTCAGGGAGGCGTATTGGCGAAGTTCATCAAAGATGTTCTGCTGGTGCTGTGACATAGACCTCTTCCTCGCTCAAGGGGCACGCAGCCCCTGATTGCTGATCTCCAGTGTGCTGCTACAGCAAGCCGAAGGTGCCGTAGCCACGGGTGCCGCTGACCGGAACGTAGGCGCCGGCAGAATGGCCGCCGCTCACGGGCAAGTACGCGCCACGGGTGTGGCCCGACAGGGGCATGTACGCGCCAGCCGCAGCCGGAGCCGCGTCAGTGGAGTCGCCGAACAGTTTGGGGAACTCGGTCTTGAAGTACTCGTCGGTCACGTCGTCAACCAGTTTGAACAGGCTGGCGGCGACCACGAACTTGGCCACGCCCTTGACCATGGCACCCTTGCCGTACTTGTGCAGCGCCCAGCCAGCCGCCGCCGCGATGGCGGGCGGGAGGGCTGCGCGGAGCGGCTTGCTCGTGATCTTGTCGAGTTGCTTCTTGATCGGGCCGATGTTCTTGGCGGCATTGATCACGACCAACGCGCCCAGTCCACCCAGAGCCGCTTCCATCACGGGGATGCCCGCGAGGGTCAGACCGGCGTTGCGCCGACGTGCGTAGCGACGGGTCGGGTTGCGCCGTGTGACGCGCCGTGTGACGCGCCGTGCGGGGTTACGCCGACGTGCAACGCGGCGGCGCGGGTTGCTGCGCTTGATGCGGCGCCGGGGGTTTCGACGAGCGACTCGACGGCGCCTGCGTGGGTTGCGGCGCTTGCGGCGTGGGTTGGCGATCAGAGTGCCACTACGTCGGCGGCGGGTCGGGTTGCGTCGAAGTCGGCGAATGGCCATGTTGCACTCCTCATTCTGGTGGTCGCCCTGGTGTGCAGGACGATGACAGAATCGGGGAGATGGCTACGCGCCACAATCCCAAGATGTGGAGCAGATCTGCGGGCTACTTCAAAAAGCCACGGTCGGAGATCTCCATGTCGCCGCCATGGATGACGATCGTGCGCGTGCCCAGGGCGTAGACACCGGGGTACTCGCCGCCGTTGCCGTCGCCCTTGCTGCCGAAGTCGTGGAAGTACTCGACCGGCTCGCCGCCCTTGTCGCTGTAGTACTCCAGGCGGCGGCCAATGCCGCAGGGCATCAGCGGGCCATGGATGCCGGGGATCTCCTTGACGCCCGTATAGCTCGGCGCATTGCCCCACGCCCAGCCCTCCTGCTGCTCTTCCGCACCCTTGATGGCAGTGGCGGTCTCAGGGTCGCCCATCATGTCCAACACCTCGCGCATGGTGTCCTCGTCGTACTCCATGCCCATGATCTCGGTGGGGTTGTCGTGGACCTTCCACCCGTCGTGACGGTCGGTGGCGCTCTTGTACTCCTCCAACTCGTCGGGCGAGCCGAAGAACGCATAGCCGGTGCCCGCATGCTGCGCGACCAAGTCGCCCGCGCCGTCAGGGTTCGCGGTCGTCGCCAGCATCCGGTAGGCGCCCACCGCTGCCGCGAGGTTGTCGCTGGCGCCCTGCTCCTCAAAGCAGAGCGCCCCCACCTCCAGATCGTCGTCGTCGGGGTTCTCGGCGGCGGCGTCTTCGCCATCTTCGCCGTACTCCTGCTCGTCGTCGTCGTCAGGGTTGCGCCGGCTGAACCGGACGCCGTTGGGCATCGCCCCTGTGATGGTCTCCGCGACCTCGTTGGCCACGGCGCCCTTGACGCTGCTGATCAACTTATCGAATGGCTGCATGTTGTCGGTCATCTTGCCCCCTTGTCGGCTCATAGGTCATCCAGAAAGCCTTGGCCCGCGTCCAGCACACCCTGGAGCAGCCCTAGCGCGTACTGGTCGATCGCGGCGTGCGTCACCTCGCGGGGCGTCATGGGCTCCACGTCAATCGGCTCACCAGGGGCGTCTACCACGATCGGCTTGACTGGCACCAGCGCTGTGGCCGGAACATCTGGTTGCGCGGGTCGCACGATCAGATCGCGTCCTCGCGGTAGGGCATCGGTGGGGTCGGATACCCCCCCACGCTCTCCGGTGAGGCGGCTGTCAAGGCCGAACATCGGGGATCTTTCCCCACCATGGCCCACTCCTTCTCGCTTTTCCATACCGGGTCCACCACCTGCCAGTAGGTCGGGTTGTGCGGCGGCAGACCAACCACCGCGCGCACATGGAAGCCCCACCCCTGGTCGTCGCACAAGAGTTCCACCTTGGCCGGGATGCCCAGCGACAGGCACCCAGCCACGAAAACCACCACGATGTCGTCGCAGTCGCCGCCCAGGGGCTTGTCTGAGCCGATGCCCACCACCTCGTTGACTGCGCGGTAGACCTCCTGCTGCTCGCGTCTGTACGGGAGCGCCTCGCAGAACTTGGCCCACTCAGCCGCCTGCTCAGAGGCGTCGTTGCCGGCGTTGCGCACCTCGTACAGCACGCGCTCCGCGAACTGCCGGTCATCGGCGGCATGCTCTGCGGCTGCCTCCATCAGGGCGACCTTGTCGGCGGCGCCGGTCTTGCGTAGGCGGGTCGGTGCTTCTGTGTAGGGATTCATGGGACGCCTCCTGCTGGCGAGTCTAGTCCTCCTGCATGGCGTCCACAAGCGCATCTTGCAACGACGGGTCGCGGTTCATCGCTTCTTTGAGCGCGCAGGCCACCGCTTGGGGATCGCGGCTGATGACGCTGGACAGCACGTCGGGATTCTGCACCGCTTCTGCGATCTGAGCGATCGGGTCAGCCGGCTGGGGCGCCCCAAGCTGACCGGGCTGCTGCACCTGGGTGCCGGGGGGCATCTGCCCGCTCTTCATCATCGCCATCATGGGCAGCATCTGCATCATGGACTGCATGATGTCGGGCTCTTTCTCTGGAGCGGGCGGTTGCACGGCTGCCGCGCGAGACTCAGCCAACTTGTCGAGCAGCACCAGCATCTCCATGGTCTCGCGTGTGCCGCCGCCGCCGCTCGCCCGCTTGTCCTGCATGACCAGCAGCGCCTCCAGCATGCGATCGTTGGCGTCGTTGGGCTGCTTGTTGGCGTTGGCTGTGATCAGCGCCGTGGCGATGCTCATGCCGCCGGTCAGCAGCGCGTTCATCATCTGCGTCCGCTCGTCGGCGCGCTTGTCCTCGCGCTCTGAGCGCTCGCGATCCAGGCGCTCATCGCGCTCCTGCCGCTCCCACTCCTTGCGCTCGCGGCGCTCGTCAGAGGTCTCACGGCGCAGCGCTTCAGCGGTCTCACGGCGCTGGCGCTTCTCCTCGCGCTGCTCCGCGACACGCTCTGCGCGCTCTGCCTGCTCCTTCTGCTGGGCGAGCATGTACGCCATCATGGGCGGCATGTCGCTGCCCAGTATGGACATGTCGGCCTCGCCATTGACCTTCTCAGGCGTCGGTGTGGCCACCTTCATCAACTGCTGGAGCTTCTTGACCGGCTTGCCGTCAAGACCCATGGGGGTGATCTGGTAGGTGCCAGGACCGTGCCGGTCGCGTAGATCGACCTGATACGGGCGCCCGTCCATCTCCCCCACGAACTCAAAGCCGCGCTCGCCGTCCTTCTCGACCATCCACACGGCGTCGTCAAAATCGTCGGGCGATAGGTAGTCGTCGTCGTCGTCGTCGTTCTCGCCCACGCGCTTGCGCATGGTGGTCTCAAAGGTCACAGGCGTGCCGTCATCCGGCACGTCGTCAGGGTTGATCGGCATCTGTGTGCCGCCGCTACGCACTCGTCTTGCTGTCATTTTATTGCCCTCACGCTGGAATCCAGCCGGGGCTATCGTTGCGCGAGGCCGCCCTGCTGTCAACGACCGCACGCCGTGGTAGGCTTGCGGCGTTGAGGGCGGTCATGACAACAAGCAAACTCCAACTGTGGCAGCGCCGCGTGGCATCGAAGCTCGACGCGCTGGGCTTTACGCCCACAGACATCGCCCGCCTGACCGGCGCCACCGTGCAGCGCATCCGCGACTTTTTGTCCGGTGCCAACCCCGATCCAGAACTGCTCTATGTGGTCGCGGTGGCGCGGCTGCTGGTCAAGACGCCCTGCCCGCACTGCGCCGCTGACGTGCTGACCCTGCGCACCGTCGCAGAGGCGCGCTGCGACACCTGCTACAGGGCGTTCCCGATGGTGACGCTGCCCCCCGACGAGGTAGCCAAACCCCCGCGATACCGCCCCCTCAAGGCCAAAAGCGAGGCTCCTGTCATCACACGACGCAAGGCCCGCGCTGCTGCCGCTCTGGCTCACAAAGAGCCTCCCCCCACGCTGCCGCCGCCCGCGCAGAGGTGACCATGGCCCGCAAGAAGACCGCCCGCCCCTACCAGACCCGCATCATCCGCGAGACTCGCGCTTTCTTCGCCAACGGCATCAGGCGCGTGATGATCCAACTGCCCACAGGCGCCGGCAAGACGTTCATCGCCTTGGAACTTGTACGCCTCGCGGGGGCGCGGCGCGTGCTGTACATCGTGCCCAGCGAGGAGATCTACGAGCAGACAGAGTCCGATCTGCGCACGGCCCGCACAGCGTGCGCGGGGCTCCAGGCTGGCGGCTTCCCTGACATGAACGGCAAGAGCGCCCTGATCGCCATGGCGCAGACCCTGGCCAAGAGGGTGGACACCGACGTGTTCGCGACGTGGCGCCCTGAGTTGATGTTCTTCGATGAGGCGCACAAGCACTACGACCTCAATCAGATCTTGCTCAAGCGCTGGGGCGATGTGCCCGCCATCGGCATGACGGCCACGCCCACGCGCCTGGACGGCAAGCCGCTGCACGAACTGTTCCCGCACATGGTCGTGGGTGAGGGCATCCCCCGCCTGATCAGTGATGGCTGGCTGGTGCCGGCGCGGACCTACGCCGCCCTGGTGCCCGACCTCACCGCTGTGGGCATGCGCGGCAACGAGTTCGACCAACAGCAGCTTGCCCAGGCGTACAGCACCAAGCAGATCTTGACCTCGATCCCCGACTACTGGCTCCGCTACGCCAAAGGGCGCCGCACCATCGCGTTCACCACCGGGGTGAGCGCCTCGCAAGGGCTGGTGGACGCCTTCCGCGCCCGTGGCATCAAGGCAGTTCACATCGACGGCAACAGCGGCAAGCGCGTGCGCCAGCGGGCGCTGGAGCGCCTCAAGGCTGGCGAGATCGACGTGCTGTGTAATTGTGCCCTCTTGATCGAGGGGCTCGACATCACAAGCATCAGCGCCATCGTGCTGGCGACCTCGACCATGTCCCTGTCGCGGTTCCTCCAGATGGTCGGGCGCGGGCTGCGCCCGCACGGGGGCAAGCGCGACCTCGTCGTCATCGACCACGGCGGCAACAGCTACAGACACGGCAAGGTGGACACCGACCGCGACTGGCTCCAGAGTGGGCGCCCGCTGGACCTGTCGCTCAAGACGTGCGTGTCCTGCGGCGCGATCATCGCCGTCTGGCGCGACCTGTGCCCGGTCTGCTACCGGGTGCCCGTCAAGGAGCGCCGCAAGAGCGCGCTGTCGCGGAGTCGAGAGGCGCGGGAGCGTAGCCGGCGCACAGGGCTGCGAGAGTGCCCCCCGTGGGCGCGCAACATCCGCGACGTGTGGGAGGCGGCAGAGGCTGAACGCTTGCAAGACCTACTCCCCCTGTCCTACCCTGCAAGCCGGTGTCGCCGGGTGATCAAGCAGCGCAGGAGCGCACAAACATGAGCAAGTCCACAGACAAAGCGCTAGGCGTCCCAGCCCAACCATTCTCTGCTGCCGCGATACTCTCGCTGGGTGGCGGCATCCTGGCTGCGCGGCTGGGCGCGTCCCCCGTGCAGACGGTCGCGATCGGCGTGGGGCTGGAATTTCTGCGTGATCCCGGTGACGAGGATGGCCGCACGCAGATGATCTACGAGTTGACCACCTACCTCGTGGGCTACTCCATCGGGCTCGCGATGCCGAAGGCGCTGTAGACGCCCCACATCTGTGACACAGGCTCCACATCTGCAACGCCATCGGCGTTGTTTTGTAGTGCCAATAGGCACCCTATCGAGACCAGCACCACGTTTGGTCAAAATATCTAAAGCCGCCGGTTGCTGTTACTCTACCCCCCTCTCAGCTACTGGGGAGAGATCTAAAACTTCTCCTTTTTACTACCCCACCCCAAAAAATAGATAAAACAACAAAACAGCCCCCTCGTCCCCCGATTGCCCCTGGCGAGAGCGCCTATTCAGTTTACAAAACCGCCGTAGCTGGGGGCACTCAGAGCGGTGAGAAGACCCCTTCAGCGCCGTCTGCCGGCAGGCAATCTCAAGTGGTTGACGTAGCGCCGTCGTGCCGCTACGGTCGCTGGCACGATCTGCGCGGCGCCATGGGAACTACTCCCCGCGCTGCCACCAAAAATGCAGAGACCCGCTGCTGGTGCCAACCAAGTGCAGCGGGCCTCTAACGGAGTACCATGCCCACGCTGCCTACTGTCACGGTTTTTGTCAACAAGTACGCCAAAGGTTGGGAGGGAGATCAGGACAGCCTGCCCGCCCATACGCGCCCAAACACGAAGGATTGCGGCCAGCGCTCAACGCTCAAGCAGGTGCTGGAGTGGGCGCAGTACACCGACGACGCGCACTTCGCCACCTACTGGCTGGGCGGCCCAGCGGAAACGCCACGCCTCAAGAAGCACGTCGAACATCCAGGGCACCTGCACCGTCTTGAACAGCATGGACGCGCGGTGAAACACGACGTGCTGGTGTTCGACGTTGACGACGAGGAGGCCAAAGCAGAGGGGCGCCCCTGCGACCCAGCATGGCGCGACACGTTCGACCGACGCATGGCCAGCATCGAAGGGGGCACGCCCTGGTGGTATCACACCACCCACGGCACCCGCGTCATCTACCTGCTGCCAGAGCCCCTGGCGCCGGATGCGTTTGAAGGCTACCTGCGGCAAGCTATGAAGCTGTTCGACAACCTGTCGGGCTACGAGACCGACAAGGCGTGCAAGGACTGGAGCCGGCTGTACCGGGTGCCCTACGCCAAACGCCGGGGCCACCGGCAAGACTGGCCGGTCCACATTCGCGGCGACCTGCCGCCCAAGTTCTTGCTCGACGTGGCCAAGGCCGCGCGCAACGAGGTGACCGCCCAGGAAGCCATCGCGGCTGTGTTCATCGGTGACGGCCCCTTCATGCTCCCCGACAAGATCAGCGCCGGCAACCGCCACGGCATGATGGTCAGCTACGCCGCCAGCCTGCGAGCGCGCGGGCTGGGCGAGAGCGAGATCTACCCCCTGCTGCTGATCGCTGACAAGGAGCGCTGCGACCCAACCATCCAAGACGACCCAGAGCGCGGCCCGCAGGAGTTGCAGAGCATCGCCAACCACGCCGCCAGCAAGAGCGTGGCCGACAAGTACCGCGAGTTGATCGAGGGCAAGCCACCAGCGGAGACCGCGCCCGACGAGTCACCGGAAGCCGCCGCGAGCGTCCAGGCGTCCGACCTCGACTACTACACCATGCGCCCCGCCCACGTCCAGACGCCGACCTTCATCTCCAAGAGCGCGCACATCGACATGGCTGAATGGACCCTGGCGGTGCAGGAGGGCACCGGGCCGAAGATGATCTACGCGGAGGGCTCCATGTGGCGCTACAGCGCAGAGCGCGGAGTGTGGTGCCCCTACGACACCTCTCAGTTGCAGCAGATGGCCCGCGTGGCCAATCGGGGGCGTGTGTTCAACGCAGAGGGCGAGGCAGTCGAGTTTGGCCTGTCCGACCACGGCACCAAGGCGATTGCCAACCAGATGCGGCTGGGGCGCTGCGCCGGCTCGCTCAACAAGGCGCTCTTCCCGCCGCAGGCGCCCCCCGGCATCGCGTTCAACAATGGCTACGTCACGACCAACGGAAACGGGGCTGTGGTCACCACGCACGACCGTCAGCACAACGCTCGCGTCTACGTCCCGGTCGCCTACATCCCAGACGCGCCCACGCCCGTGTTCGACCAGTTCTGCAAGGACATCTGGCCCGACGACCCCAAGGGGCTGCGCAAGGAGACCGTGCTGCGCTACCTGGGGCTCTGCCTGATGGGCCGCGCCACCGAAGCGCAGGTGGCGCTGCTGTGGTGCGGCGAGAAGGCGCGCAACGGCAAGTCCACGTTCCTCAAACTGATCAAGCTGATCTTCCCGCGAGGCACGGTGACGACTCTGTCGCGCAAGGACATCAGCGCCACGTTCGTGTCGGCAGAGTTGCAGCACTCGCTCATCAACATCGCTGCGGAACTCTCCAGCGAAGCGGTGGTGCAGGACGAGAAGCTCAAAATGTCGATCACGGGCGACGAGTTCACGGTCCAGCGCAAGAACCAGCAGCCGTTCTCGATGAAGCCGCGTGGTGGGTTCATCTTCGCGGTCAACGACGTGCCGTGGATGGACCCAAGCTACAGCATCATGCGCCGGTTCATCCCCATCCACTACAACCGCCGGCTGGCCAGCAGCAAGATCATCGACAACTTTGAGGAACACATGATGGGCGAGCGCGCCGGCATCCTGGCCGCCTGCATGCGGGCGGCTGGGCGGTACTTTGAGGCTCGCGCGAACAACCTGCCGGGGTTCCCGCTGGGCGATGCGTCCGGTGATCCTGTCATTCTGGAAGCGGACCACGTCTACGAGATCTTCAACACTCTCAAGACCGCCGATCACAAGGACGGCGCCTCGATCACCGTCATCTACGGGTACTACCGCAACCAGTGCCGCGAGCGCGGGCTACGCCGCCCGCTGACCCGTAAGTTGCTGGCCAATCGCCTCAAGAAGTTGGGATTCACCCGCAAGACCGTCACGATCCCGTCAGCGACCACCAAGAGCGGCGCGACCACCAGCAACAATTTCAACGTGAAACTCCCCGAAGACACTTTGTTTGCCAATCTGCACTAGCCTGACAATTTTTTTGAGCGGCGGTGCCATCTGTTGACGACGGCTGCGGGCTCACCGATGATGCTGACGCTGCGAAGCGGCACCGAAACGAACACGAACGATCGACAACGGAACGCGACAGGACAACGGTAGGGCTATGACCGCGATCATGACAGCAGCACAGGGAGATCGGCTTGCACGCGAACTTGGCGGCAAGCTGACTGAGGTCGCGCACTCGTCGCCCAGTCAGATGAACACCGACAGCGATTGCTCGCGCAAGCACTTCTTCAACAAGCGCATGGGCATCACCACGCCGACCCACCCGGCGGCGGCGCTGGGCAGCCGCACGCACGACGTGCTGGATACGCGGCTCGCCACGCTGAAGTGGCCCACCGACCCGGCGCTCCAGCGCGAGGTGGAGATCGGTCGCGGCGGGTTTGGCTACCTGCCGGCCAACATCGACACGTTGGCCAAGAGCATCGAGTCGGAGATGCGGTTGGAGATCTCAGCGCTGCCCATCATCGGGCGCGTCGATCTGCTGCTGGAGAGCCTACGCCTCATCATCGACCACAAGACCACCAGCAGCCGGCGCTGGGCCAAGTCGCCCACGCAGTTGCTCAAGGACGCGCAGTCCATCGTCTACAGCATGTGGGCCAAGCTGGTGCTGGGCTGGGCACACCCGATTCGCTTCCAGCACGTCGGCTACATCACACGCGGGCAGCCGGGGGGCTTCTGCAACGAGGTGCAGTGGCGCCAGGAGGCGTTGCTGGCCGCGTGGGACCGCATCGACGCCCAGGTGCGCCGGATGTACGCGAACACACGGGGCTTTGACCCCGGTGCCGTAGAGCCAAACTGGGACAGTTGCAGCAAATATGGCGGCTGCCCGTTCACAGCCCAGTGCGCGAAGGTCTCACGCGCGGGCACAAGTAAAACAGGAGGACTTGACATGTTGATGGAAGACACCTTGCTGGCCGGATTGAGCAAGAAGAAGAAGAAGGACGCCAAGGCAGAGAAGGAGCAGTTCGGTAAGATCGCCAAGCTCCCACCCAAGGGCGCCGTGGCACCGGGGTCACTCCCGCCGGCAACATCCCCAGAGGGCTCGATGGCCGAGGTACTCAAGGAGGCGCCGGCTGCCGCCCCGGCGCTGCTCACGCAGATGTCGATCCCGCCTGCCGCCCCCGCGCCCGCCGAGGAGAAGACGCCCGACCCCGGCGCCGTCAACCCGCCCGACGCGCCCAAGACCGTCAAGAGGACGCGCAAGGCGACCACCCGCAAGCCCACCGGCACCCTCTACATCGGCTGCGTGCCCGTGGGCCAGAAGGTGGTCACCCTGGAAGAGATCACCGCGCCCCTGCTGGCCGGCATCGCGGAGGAGAAGGGCAAGGCCCACTACCTCGCGGTGGAGTTTGGCAAGTGGAAGGGGCCGTTCAGCGCCGCCCTGGTTGGCTGGCTCGACGCCAACCCGCTGCCCAAGGCGCTCGTCATCATGCCGCACGCCCCGTGCGCCAGCGTGGCCGCCGAGGTGCTGCGCCCCCGCTTCCCCAACGTCGTTGAGAGGTTGGGCTGATGCAAGTTTTCGCGTGGTCGATCTACAAGTACGGCGACCAAGCTGACGGGCACCCCAAGCTGGACCGCATGCTGTGGAGCGTGATGCCCTACCTCGACGGGCTGATCTTCTGCGACACGGGCAGCCCGCCGTGGGTCCGCGAAAAGTTGCGCGAGTGGCAGGACATGTTCCCTGAGAAGCCGATCATCTGGGCGCCCGTGGAGACCGTCTGGTGGATGACCGCCGACGAGCATCCCACCGGGCGCCCGTGCATCGACTTCGCCGCGACCCGCAACGCCGCGCTGGACCGCGCCCGTGAGCAACTGACCCCTGACGACTGGCTGGTCATCGTGGACAGCGACGAGGAGTTGCTGGGTGGCGCGAGCGTCAAGCACAACGTCCACCGCGCTGCCCAGGACGGGCACGTCAAGTTGCTGCTGCGCGTCTACTGCCAGACCACTGGTGTGCTGACGGTGCCGACCCTCTGCACGCGGGCGCACAAGTTGGACGACAGCGCCCGGTGGGAGTACCCGGTCCACAACCACCTGACCATCGAGGGGTCGGCCATCGGCAACGCCAAGGAGGGCGCCATCAAGGCGCACTACACGCAGACGCAGTCGCTGGACCGCGCCCTGCCGGCGTTGCACAAGTTGGCCGACCAGGGCAGCGCCAAGGAGAAGCTGCACGCCCACGCCTACCTCGCCAAGATCTCGCTGGGCAACGACGACATGGCGGCGTTTGAGCGGCACACGCTGGCGATGAAGCACTCCGAGGCTGCTGACGCCTTCAGCGCGCCCATGTGGCTGGGCAAGGTGGTGCTGGACCCCGACAACCAGACGGTGATGGACGACGCGACCGAGGTGTTGGGCGACGACCATCCAGATCTGCGCTTCATTGCGATGGTGCAGGCGTTCAAGGCGTGGGACGAGGCTTGCGATCCCGAAGGCGAGTTCTACATCAACCACCTGACGCAATCCAACAGCACCGTGGGGCTGCACGCCGCCCACGCGCAGCACCTGCGCACCATCTTCACCAAACTGTGGACCGGGCGCCAGTTGCTCACCCCTGTGGAGAGCGCATAGATGGACCCGATCACCGCCGCCCTGGAGTCGCTGCATCGCAGCACACCCGTCAAGCCCAAGCGGCTGGTGGTGTCTGCGGACGACCCCCACGCGGGGCTCTTCGTGAGCGCACGCGAGCGCGGCGCGGGCGCGGCAACGATCGTGGTGCAGAATCAGCGGCGGGATCAGGACCGCGAGCAGCGGCTGGCCGACAGCCGCCCGACGCACAATGAGTCCTACCGCGCGTTGCAGTTGCCCTACGTCGAGCCTCTGAAGATCGACATGGCCCCGTGGCGCAAGGACGGCTGCCGCGTGGACCTGTGGCCCAAGCAACTGGAGGCGCTGTGGCAGATCCGCTACGCCCAGGGCGGTCTCATCTGCCTGCCCGTGGGCGCCGGCAAGGGGTTCGTGGGGCTGCTGGCTGGCGCGGTGCTGGACGTGGACCTCGTCCTGTACCTCTGCCCGCCCGTGACCCTGTCGCAGATGAACCAGTACCTCGCCATCATCGACAACAGCTACCGCATCCCGCGCACGCAGTTGCTGTCCTACGGTCGCCTGTCGGGCGCCAAGGGCGAGCAGGAGTTGCGCGGGCTCATCGGTGACGTACCCGACGACCGCTTGCTGATCGTGGCCGACGAGGCGCACTGCCTCAAGAACCGCACCGCCGCGCGCACAAAGCGGTTCATCCGCTGGTTCCGCGAGTTCCCGCAGACGAGGCTGGTCGCCATGTCGGGCACGATGACGACCCGGTCGCTGGAGGACTTCGCCCACCTGTCCGAGCTTGCCCTACGCGGCAAGTCGCCGCTGCCCCGCGTGCGCCGGCAGTTGCGGACGTGGTGCCGCCTGATCGACGTACAGACCGGCAACCCTGCCCAGGCAGCCCCGCGCCCGCCGGGGGACGGGACGTGGCTGTCTATGATGCCTATGTGGTCGAAGGTGCATCCTGGCACCCCCATCGACGCCCACGACATGGACGAGCGCCGCACCATGCTGCGGCAGGCGTTCGCGCACCGCATGAGCCACACCGGGGGCGTGGCAATTCAGCGTGAGGCGAGCGTGGGCGCCAGCCTGTTGTTCGACTCCCTGGACGGCGTGGCGATGCCGCTGGTCGTCACACAAGCCCTGGCAGCCCTGGAGCCGCGCCGCAGCGACGGGAGCAAGATCGAGGTCACCGACTGGAGTGGGGAAGCGGTCGATGGCGAGCGCGCCAAGCGAGCGCGCCTCGCGCAAGCCATGGAGAGCCCCCGCAGCGTCAACTACACGGTCGGCACCGCCGACGTTCACACGGCGCGGCTGCTCCCCGGCTGCGCGGTCCCATTGGAGAGGTGGCGCCTCCAGCAGCAACTGTCGAAGGGGTTCTACTTGCGTTGGGTGTGGCCCCACAACCGCCCTGACGAGGAGTGGCTCCAGGCCCGCCGGGACTGGGGGCGCGTGGTCAGCAACGAGCTACGCGACAACGCCACGCGAGGCTACGACAGCCCGATGCTGGTGGCGTCCCGCATCAGCCGCGAGGCGCTCACCGGCAAGGCCGACGAGCAGCATGTGGTCTGGAACGCCTGGGCCAAGGTCAAAGATCGTGAGAAGCCGCCCACCGAGGTGGTGTGGCTGTCCGAGGCGCTGTTCGACCGCGTGGACGCCTGGGTAGCCGACAACAGCCAGCACGGCAAGCTGATCATCTGGTACAGCGACATCCCCGTGGCCGACAAGTTGGTTGAGCGCGGCTACCGGGTCGTGCGCGGCGGCGACAACGTCGGTGCTTTGCTGCACGGCGGCGTGCAGGTGCTGTGCCTGTCGGCCCACGCTCACGCGGTGGGGCTGAACCTCCAAACCGTGGGGCGGCAGTTGCTGCTGGGCTGGGCTGGGGGCGCGCGGGGCATCGAACAACTGCTGGGCCGCACCCACCGTGCTGGCCAGCTACGCGACGAGGTGTGGGCGACGTTGCCTTTGTGGTCCCAGCCGCTGCGCGAGGCGTGGGACAAGGTGCTGCGGGACGCACGCTACATTCAACAGACGACTGGTGGGCAGCAGAAGGTGCTGTTCGCCGTCTACACCGGGGGGGCGGCGGTTTCCCGTCCCGACATCGACAATAGAGAAGGACAGCATCATGAGCATTTTTGATGAACAATTTGAAGGTCTGGAAAAGGCTGCGACCTACGGGCGCGGGCAGTTTATGCTTCCCGGCACCTACACCCTCAAGATCAGCGCAGTCAAGCTGATCAAGTCCACCAAGGATGAGGGGCGCTACTTCTTCGTGGTGGAGTTCCTCATCCTCACGTCCAGCGTGGCCGAGCGTCCCGCTGGCGCGTCGGTGACGTGGCTGGTGGACATGTCGAAGAAGCAAACCGCGTTGTCCAACGTGAAGGGCTTCCTCAAGGGCATCTTCCCCGACGTGACCAAGGAGGATGAGGAGGAGGTGTTCACCCCGATCATGATCGAGAAGATGTGCAGCGAGGATCAGCCCGTCGCCGAGGTGAACGTCGAGGCCGAGGCGTTCATCATCCAGACGCGCGCCGGCAACGACTTCACCAAGGTCCGCTGGAAGGCGTTCAGCGCCGAGGCCGAGGAGGACGCGCAGCCCGCGTCCGCGTAGTGCCCTGCATCCCGCGCTCCCGCCGCCGCGCCCGTTGTGGCGGCGGGAGCGCAGCGGAGTGAACATGACGGCCAACGCCACAGTGGGCCTCGTCTTCGATCTGGAGACCGTGCCCTTCAGCCCCGGCAACATGGCGCCCGAACCAGTCTGCGTTGCCGGCAGCGCCCTCCCTGACAACGTGCCGCGCCTGTTGACGTGGCACCCTGATGACCAGCACGCCCCTGTGG
>Ga0209434_1000269_pt1 | contig 26496 bp, 10 predicted proteins | sample ETNvirnome_2_300_FD_184068 | JGI IMG/M metagenome (GOLD analysis project Ga0209434, IMG submission 184068) | Marine viral communities from the Pacific Ocean - ETNP_2_300 (SPAdes) (version 2) | ecosystem: Environmental > Aquatic > Marine > Oceanic | place: Pacific Ocean | collected 2013-06-22
TTTTTTTTTTTTTTTTATTCCTTATAATTTATATTTTTTTATGGCTATTCCGAATCCTATTTTAGGTACATTATGTATTAATAATGAACAACTTGTTCGTGAAGGATATATATATGATACTATATCACAAGAGCTTTCTCCTACTCAAAATAATTTAAATAAATTACAAACTACTCCTCCTAAAGGCACATCTTATCATGCTGTTAGAGATGATGATGAGGATCTTAATAGAATAACTAAGATTATAAAAAGAGTAAAATTGCTCCCTGCTGATTATTTAAAATTTGAAATAAATTTTAGTAAGATGATGACGAGTTCTATTACTCATCCTATTTCTCCTGGTCAGTTGTATGCTGGTTTTGTATCTAGTACTGTATCTTTTTTCTTCTCTGGATTAGGACAAGGAGGGATAACAGAAGGAATAAATAATATAACTTTTCATGTCTGTGATTCAGAAACAGTTTTTAACAGAAGAATTGAAATAACTAAAGAAATTTTAGAAACAGACATAATTACTTTTGAAGGTGAATATCCTATTTCAGTTTTTGGTGTTGTGAAAGAATATATTTCTGAGGATATAGGAGATATGAATGATCCTGAAACTAAAGCTCTTTATATGGATATACATCCTACTGCTATTATAGAAAAAATAGCTGATAGTAGATTTGATGCAAAATTTGGATTAGATTTTACACAAGATCAAATAGATAACATTGGGAAATATAATGCTGGACAATACGAGGGTGGAAATATTATAAAGATAAATGGTGCTACAGGGTGGCAAGGACAGTTCGGATGGATGGGGACTCCTTATGTTGACATAGAAGATGTATTGTATGAAGATCAACAAAATTTATTTGACGGGATACTTTACGATTATAGAAAATTATGGTTTAGAGGTGATAATCCAGAAGCAGGGGGAAGGAGATATCGTCCATTTGAATCCAGTTCTCAGGACGATGCAACGAACCTTAGTATTTTAATAAATACGGAAGGGCTAATAGAAAAAGATATAATATATATTACTTTTTGTCCTGTTTCAAAAAGATATTTAAGACAAGGCATAAGACATAGAGGGGTCGTTGCACAAGGACCAACTTTTGCATTCAATATAGGATGGAGTATGGAAATAAATAGTCAGTGGGATGTTTTTGACTATCAGATAAGATCTTGGCTAATACCTAGAGAACCACAGGAAACTGTTTACACTCTTAATACTTCGGATGGAAGAACTCTTGTTAATAGTGTTTTTATTTTTACTATTGATGGTTATTTATCTGTTAAAAGACTTTTAGCTTCTGAAGAATATCAAGAATTAGAGGATGAAGAAAAAGAAGAACAAAGAACGTGGGATATGCTTGAAGGATGGAGGCTTTCAGAGGTTGTAAGTGAAGAAGTTCAAAGATTTTGGGCTGCTGACTACAGAGGTATTTTATTAGTGGAAAAATCTCGTATAGGTCTTGATTTTAATGCAGAGATTATTTTTCCTTATGAACAAATTAGAGATAAAGAGTGGTTTGATAGTTATGTAAATGGTTTAGATTTTGTAATAAAACACACGGATGCTAACGGCAATATCATAATAGATAATTATGAAATAAAAATTGAAGATGTTATTAATAGGACAAATATAGAATCTCCATTATTTGACATATGTGAACATTCAAATTCTCTTTTGAGGGATGCGTGGAAGATTCCTTATTATAGACCTTTTGCTATAGCTTTGTCTGAAGTTAGTAAATATGCTATAGATAGACCAGATGTTCTCGATAGCACTATATTAGGTGTTGGTATTTGTAGTTTAGATATTATTCTAGATTATCTTATAAATAGAGGAGATTTAAACAATGTAATACCAGGTTTTCGGGGAAGAGAATTTATTGATAATTATTATTTTTTAGAAACAGCAGGTTTTATAGATATTTTTAATAGTGCGGCAGATGAATTAAGAAGATATTTAACTGATATAGATTTATCATTTAGCGATTTTCAACCTTCTATTGCTCGTCCAGATCATAGATATAGTTGTGATGATCCTTATTCAATATTAAATGCTAATTATTTTTGTCATATTTATAATCCTACTGAAATTAGTGGGGGATACCAGACAGATGCTATTGACCAGTCTCTTTTTGGATGGGTTGCAGATGGAGGAAAGATAGAATCTTATTGGAAATTTGAAACTCCGTGGTATTGTGGAGATTTTAATACAAGAACAAGATTTTATACGGAGCACTTTGGGGGAAATGTTGCGAATTTTTTTAGTATGGTTTTTGTTCAGACTCATCCTGTTTATCCTCATAGTATTTCTTCGGATACTGATAATATAATCAATCAATCTTTTTTGGTCTTTCGGGAAAGCAACGTTTATAGTGCTTTATCTTATCACAATTTTGATGAGGAATTTTTTGGAGAAACGTTAAAAAGTCTTAGGATTAATCCCGATTTAAGTCCTACTATTGTAGATAGTGATTATAGGGACAATGGTTTTGATCACGATAAATATAAAATAATGGGTTATAACGGGATAATAGGGGATAAACCTAGTTATAATTTTGGTTCACCATTAACATATGAAATCTCTGCTTATTGTTTACAACGATTGGATTGGTTTTTTCATGATTTCGAGTTTTTGGACTCTGGTTTGAATTTTAATGATGATATTCCAAGGGTAGATTTGCCCGAAGATTTTGACCCCACGTTTAATTGGAGATTAAAAGAAATAACTTTGAAATATAAATATAAAGATACTGAAATTAGATTACCAGCAGATAAAGATAATCTTATTTCTTTATATTTTGAAGATACAAATAGTTCTTTAACGACTACAACAATTCCTGTTTTTTTTAAAAATGTAGAAAAATATACTATTCCATGTAGTTATTATAAGGGATTCCCTTTACAGATATTAGGAGACGTATGGGACTATATTGATGTGATTAGTATGAAAGGCAGGGTTGCGGAAACAGACGTAATTGATGCTTTTACTATTGATTCTGGTCAATCTGCTGTTTCTTATGACAGGAGGGGTAACGTTCTGGTCTTTTATGCAGACGGAGAAACAAATAGTATTTCTGTCGCTCTTACACCTAATCTTGGAGAAAAATGGTATAAATATAATAATACTTTAAGATTAGTAGAAGGTGAAAACGCAAGTTTACCTTTTATTATTCCTCAAGAAGACAGAGTATCTGTTCATTTATTTTATGTTTTGAATGGGGCTTATTTAATGTATAAAGAAATGAATGTAGATTTTTTTGATTTGTCAAATGTTTGGACAGAATATATTCCTCCTTCTTCTTATGATGAAACTTCTGATGATGACATAGAAAGCGGTTATCAGGTTAATTCGGTTTCTTCTTTGCATGGATTTACTTTTGCTGGAAAATACTTATTAAGGCAGACTAGCTTTTTTGTGGCAGGAGATGCTGATAGTGAATATTTTAAAAAAGAGATGGAAACAGTTGTTAAAATAAAAGAAAGAAATAAGCAAATAGAAGTCACTCAATGGCAATCAGACGTACCAAAAAGAGGAAATATTATTCAGAATATAAGATTTGATTTCAGAGGAGATCCTCAATATATGGATAGACCTTTTGGAGGAAATTCTTATGCTGTTTATATAGATCCTTCGGGGATAATGAGACTTTTTATGACAGATAAGGGAAAATTACTTATTAAAAGCAGTGGAGATTTTAGAAACTGGGTGTATGATGTTAAAGATGTTTATATTCACAAAAATTATATAGATGACGAATTAAATACAGGGAAAGACATAGAAATTAAGAATATACAATTAGTAAGAAATCATTATGATACACATACTATCCCTATTTTATATTTTAACAGGGATATGTTGTTCATAAGGTCTTTTCAAAGTTCTTTATTATTACAATTTGACGAAGCAGAAGATTCTTATGTAGAAAGATTTAATATAACTAAAAGAACAGGAAATAAGCCAATATTTATAGTCGGTAATATTCCCGAAGAGATGAGGGAGCAAAGGAAATTTGAGTTAGAACAAATATCTGCTGGAGAAAGAGATTTGAATGATAGTGAATTAGGTTTTGTTATTCCTTATTTATCTTCAAGTGCTGATATAAAAAAAGCAACGACATCCGGGAATTATGGGTTAATTGATAAATTTAATGAAGATTTTTCTCTTGACACAGATACTCAGGTTTGTGCATATTCCACAGGTAGAGGATTAATAAGAATATTTTATCAGGATAATTTAGGTGTTTTGAGAGCGGTTGATTTGAATGCGGAAAGTTTTCCTGTTCCAGAAATACTTTTAGAGCCGATTCCTATTGAACAGGAGAGTAACTAAATGGGTTTTAGTGAAGACAATGTTGATGTCTATAAGTTTGATGTTTCTTCGACAGGGATACCTACTGATAAACATCCGTGGGAGAGTGGTAGTGGAAATGGTCCAGCTTTAAGTTCTGGGGTTGTGGAACTAAGATGTTTTATTAATCCAAAGTGTCCTTTTGTGAAAAGACCAAGTAGAGAAGAGGCTGTAGTTTTTAATTCTAGTACGCTTTCTAAAAAAACGATAGAAACATATTTTCCCGATTATTTTAAAAATTTAATGACGACAACTCCTTATATGGAAGGATTACATTTTAGACCTAAATATGTTTACAGACATAATTATGTTTATTATTACGATCCAACTATATCTGGTGGTTCTGATCATCTCGATTATCGACTGGCAAATTTTGACGAATTCTATAAGGAGATATCGGGGAATAATCTTCTTCATCAGGAACATACTAGATATAGAGACGATCAGTCGTGGATTATTGTTCCTAGTGTTTTTGAAGGTTATTATGAAAAATTGAAAAATACTAGGGGGCTAAGCGATTCTCCAGGGTTGTCAGCAGAGATATGTGATTTTAGTAGTTTATGGAAGTATAGTACCAGATCCTTTCCAAGTGAAGCAGAAGAATATGATATAATGATGGATTATGAATATGATTTTTATAAAGAACACAAAGATGATATACCACCTAATCTTGTCTCAATGCCTGGACAACGTTTTTCTTCCATTTATCGAACAGGAGGTCCTGGTATTCATTGGAGACTTTTGAAAAAAACTGAGTTGTATAAAGGAGAGGATTTTTTTGTAGAATTTCATAAATCTGAAGATAGTGAAGATGTTAGAAAAACTGAAAAGAAAGTTTATCCATTTAATGTTAGTCCTTATAGTGCTTATGCTTCATTAGATTTTACTTATGATCCTGATCTTCGTACAAATAGAGTTCAAACTACTGAAGGAGATTCTGAACCTTTTAATAGTGCGGTGTTGTCTGGTGAAAAGGGGAAAGGGAAAACATTCGATTTTACAGACCAACCTTATTATATTATAGAACTTGGTTATCGTAATCCTGAGGATAATTATTTTATCATTATTTGTTCTCGGTCTGCTCCTATTTTTGTACATTTTGATAAATATGGTGTATCTAGAAGATTAAGCGAGCATCCTAATGTTTTTGGAGAAGAACTCATCAAGTCTAAAGGTGGGTTTCGTATGACAGTTCGTAACTATCTAGGAAAACTAGCCATAACTTTCGATGTTACAGGTAAGAGACCTTCCGAACCGTGGATTATTGAAAGATTTGATAAAGAAGATTCTAATGAACAAAGAGGTTCTACAGACATAATTAAAGAATTAGTTGTTCCTAGAGGGCAGATGACTTTATGGGGAGGGAATCTTTTAACTTCTTTTGTTTTTGGGCCGTTACAATATAGAGGTAGAGGTATCAGATTTGTCTATCCTCCAGATAAGGCTAGTTCGCAATCAGATGAAGGAACTATTGTTCATCAGGTTGATCAAGCAGAGATAGTTCCACTCCCACCTTTTTTGTCATTACCTTCTGAAACTAATCATCATTATAAACTTGCAATGTCGAATGTGGATCCATTAAATTTTAGTTCAAGATATTCCTCTGTAAATATACCTGGGATATCGAGGGAAGATGGAGAAATGTTTACTCAAGATGCACAATTTTATAAAGAATTTAATGTGTCTTATAATCAAAGAAGGAACGCCTATGGTGGCTCAGCAAGCGATTGGAATTATGGTTCTTTTTTCTTTGGACATACATCAAAGGATCTTTTTAATTTACAAGGAGGGGAGGCACCTGGAATAAACGATTCAACAATAGAACTTGAAAGACATTCTCGTGTAGAAATTGATGAGAGAAGAAAAATTCATAAATTTTCTTTAAGGATTACAATGGGATTGGGAGATCATGTTTTTGATAGAAACGATTCTTCTGTAAATTTTCGTGCGGAGCCTATTCAATCAGGAGATATAGATCTTAGTATTCCAGAGGATCACAACTATGGTGATGATAGATGGATAGTACTTTCTTGCAAAACTCCTATTTTGACTCAAATAAGACTTGTGTCTGATGAGAATAGTGATAGCAGGTGGGAGGATGGAACTTCTGCAAATTATAGAGGTCTTCCTCTTGGAGGTAATCCTTATTTTATAGATGCTAGTGATCATATTCTTGATTATAATGACACATGGTCTGCTCCTGATTTCTATAGTATAGAGCACACAGGTACAATAAGTTTTATATTAAATAAAAATCTTAGGTTTGGAGATCCTGCTGGAAGGGGTAGACCTAATATAACAGAAGAACTCTTTAATCTGCAAAATAAAACTTTTTATGTAGAAATATGGGCGGGTTATAGCAGAACAGAAACGAGAGTTGAGGGAGAGGGAGAGAGACAGAGCAATTATACAAGAATACCTGGTCTATATAGATTGTTTACGGGATTATGTCATGGAGGAGAAGTACAATACTCATATGGTAAAAGAATCATGTCGTGTAAAATAGAAGATTATAGTAAAGTTCTTAAAGATCAATTGTTTTTCAATTCTCCTTTCTTTGATGGCATGAAAGATGTTTTCGCTATTTATGAAATTCTTAAAATGGCAAGTTTTTCATCTATAGGTAATTTTGATCCTGCTTCTATCTTAAAAATACTTACAGAAAATGTTGATGATGATACTATTGAGTATTGGACGGATATAGATAAAAGAAGTTTTAAAAGTAAACCTTATGTTCTTCCAGCAGAATATGAGAGACTTAATCAAGCCGCTTTTAGATTCAAAAGTGGTAGCAATTATTATGATGCTATTCATGAGATGGCTAAAAGAGCAGCTAAGGTTTTTTACTTTGACCAGTTTGGTATTGCTCATTTTGAAGATTTTCTTGATATGATAATAGATAGTTTAACAGGGGGAGAGGATCTAATTCCTATGTTTGAGTTTACTCAAAATCCTGAATACCATGTCGGGCAAATGGTCTTCAATAAAGTAGACCATGCTTATAATGTTAGAGATGTTGTTAATCATATAAAGATGATTACCACCTCGCCCGCAAGGGAACTTCTTATAGGAGATTATCTTAATTATGAGGGTATTGAGAATCCCAATACTGAAGGTTTTATGGGGTATTTGAAAACTTTTCTTCAACAGGAAGGTATGTTTGGTTCAGAGAAGGCTACAAAACAAATTATGGATTTTTATCTCGTAATGTTCAAACCTCCTGTTACCTATGTCTTTGAAACTTATGGTCTTCCAATAAGGGCTTTAGATATAGTTTCTGTTAATGGACATACTTCCAGAGTAAGTGTTGTAAAACACAATATAAATCCTCAGGAAAATAGATGGTGGATGAATGTAGAAACAGAAAGATTTCAACCTGTAGTTGAAAATTATTCCAATGAACCAGCTTCTACTCCATAATTATTTTAATATGAAAGGATTTTAAAATGAGAACTGGATTATCAAATAGTATAGAGGGAATATTCTCTAAGATGCATAGGAATAATAAAACTATGACTGACAGACATATTAATTTAGAACAGGATATAGGTCAGAAAGATGCTACTTTTTTTAGAGATGATCTTTGGAGGTTTGGAGCTTTTCAAATGTCTAATTTTTTGGATACTAATAATTTTGCCGTATTTGGGGGAGGAAGAGGAGGAACGGTAGGCCGTTAATTATAGGATAATTATATTATGGGTTTAACTAAATATTATAGTCTTGCTTTTTTTGACTTTGGTGACGATCTTACTACGACTTTGAATGTTAGAAAAGAGGTAGATAGATTTGTCGTTATTGATAGGCAATTATATGGACTTTACCATGTTTTTGGAAACGGTGTTATAAAAGGATGGGAAGTTACAGATAACGGTTCTACACAAAATAGAGGAATATCTATTTCTATATCTGACGGTATAGGGATTATCAAATATATGGCTGCGGAGACATCTATTCCAGGGCGTATTGATAATCTTCCTCCGAATACTGTAATAAATATTTATGTTGTCGTAACAGGGTCTACAGTAAAAGATAGAGTTGTTAAGTTTGTATATTCTTTTATTAGTCTTTCTCCCGTAGATCAATTTGTTGTTTTGCTTGCTAGTGTCACGACTGGAGAAAATGGTATTACTCTTATAGACAATACTGTTAAACAGTTAATAGGTTTTAGACAAATAATTAAAGATGAAATTGATCAACATAAACATAGAGGTTCTCCTTCAAAGATAGATCTTAAAGAAGAGACAAAAAATCAATTATCTGGGGCTAGAATAGAGGATATAGATACTTCTAAAATAACTAGTGGAGTTTTTGATATAGATAGAATTCCAATTATAGATCATAATCAATTAGAAAATAGTGGTCTTTTGACCCATGCTGCTTTGGATTCTTTTACTAAAAGTTTATCTAAAAGTAATGTAGAACTTTTAGGAGAAGTTGCTAGTGTTAATTTATTAAAATCAGCTATATTTTTAAAATATTTATTTCCTACTGTAGACGAACATTTTATAAATGAAATGTCTTTAATTCCTGGAATTTCTCCAGATTCTTTTATAGATTTTAATGCTAGTACAGCGATCATTAATTTAGTTGATAATTTTATTAGTGGAAGAGCAATAGAAACAGGTCTTTTTACTTCTATTTATTGGGATGACCAGTTTGATTTTGAAACTGCTTCTTTTAAAGATAACGTTATTATAAGTGATACTGTTTCTTTAGATAGGTCTGGTGAAATAATTGATACTATTGAAGATTTTAATTATAATAATATTTCTCCTGGTTCAGACATACCTAATTTCACTAAACAAATTTCTTCAAGTAATGTTATAACTGCTGAATTAAAGAATGATTTAGATAGTAAAACAGAGGGATCTATGGGAGGTGCTTTTGGTGCGGCATCCTCTCAAACTGTTATATATACAAGAGATTTAAAAAGAGTGCCTGAGGGACAATCTACATTGCAAGGTAGAAATTGGGTTGATATATATGATGAATTAGTTTTTTGGGTGAAAACAGAAACTTTAGTTCATCAACCAGTCTATATATACCTTGTTAATGGAGAGGGGGAAAACGAAAAAATAATAAACAATGGGGGAAGAGATTGGATTTTGATAGGAGAAAATTATGTTACGGCTAATAGTGATGAATCTAAACATAATTTTGAAGAAATAGTTTTTAATATCTCTGGTTTTAAAGAGTATGTAACAAGTTCTAATGAGACTATAGAAGCAAATAATATAACTAAGATGGTTATTTATACTATGGTAGACAATAGTTTTACTTTTTCTCTTGATAATATACATGTTAGAAAAAGAAATTTAGTATCTCCTAGTGGTGTTATCAAATTTACATATACAGGGGAAAGTGATGTTGTTTTTCACTCTATTTTTTACGACACAAATCAGCCTGATAATACTAGCGTTTTTGTGAGAGTAAAGACTGCTAGTTCTGTAGAAACTTTATCTAGATCGTCATATAGCGAATATTTAATGTCTGGTAATGTTTTTGCTCAAAGCGGAGTTGCCTCAGAAATAGAAATAACATTAGCGACAGATGATCTTACGGTTTCTCCTGTTCTAAATAGTTTAGAATTAAGACTTTTTGTTAATGGCGAGTTTAATGGTTTTACAATAGACACATCTGAACAATGGAATAGAGGGACAATTGGGAATATGGATATAGAGCCGTCAAGCATATCTGATGGGGATAATTTATTTATAAAAACACCAATAAATGTTGGAGGGTATTCTTTTGGGATACATGATTCTGTTAGCGAAATAGATTCTGTTAAAAATGCAGTTCATGGTTTTAGTGGAAGTTTTATGCCCATTTCTCCCAATCAAGCTATAGTATGGAGTACCAATCCTTATCGTAAATTTGACAAACTTAAATCTGTAGTAAGAAAATATAATAAAAATTTTATAATAGCTGATACAAATAATAATAGGATTTTAGAGGTTGATAGTACAGGACAATTTGTGAGAGGCTTTGGTTCTACGTATAGTCTTGATACAACTTTATATCCTCTTTCAGCAATTTATAATCCTGATACTTATACTTTGACTACTGTTTTTTCAAAACCAGTTGTTATTAGTGATATAACTAAAGCTGTTCTTTATATAGGTTCGCAGAGATTCCCATTAAATTCTACTAATGATCAAATTTCTGGCAATAAAAAAGATGATAGAATATTAGAAATAGTATTAGGGACCGACATGAGATCTAGATTAAGTAATGTTATTAGTGATTTATCTGTTCAATTTGAATCGGGAGCATTTACAGAAGAAATAGTTATTGGGACGAACACGGCTAAATTAAATGGTCTTTATGGAATGGGATGTTTTATAGGAGACTTTACTTATGTAGATAATATAAAACATCCTGTATTTGTCGGTGTTTTGGAAAACGAGAATTGGATAATAGGAAATTCTTCTGTTATCTATGATCCTGATGATGACCAAACTCAGGTATATCTTGATGTTTCAAGTATTGTAGAATTTAGTCCTGGTTTTCCAGATAGTACGAGTAATGATCTTTTTAGTTCTAGTTCAATATCTTTTTCTGATTATAGTTTGGGGGCTATTTCTGAGTTTAATGAAAATACTTTGGTAGTAGCTGGTATAGTAGAAAGCACCTCATCTATAACTAGTTCTGTTGATTTAACTTCTAGTTTCGACATAGATAATCCTGCTCCTGAAAGACTTATTTTTAGACAATCGGCATCGGAAGACCTTGTTAATTATAGGGGTGTTGTAATAATGGTTGATAAGATAAATAGCAAATTTCAAACTCTTTATACTTCTCCTGATGGATTATACCCTTCTGATATTGGTCTTTATTCAACAGGAGAAATGGTATTATCAGAATCTAGTTTTGTGGAAGTAAACGGGAGAATTGTTAAATTGGATTCTTTTGGTAATATAATATGGAATTATGGAGAAGGAATATATAATTCTATAAATGATGTTGAAATACTTACGGATAACAATCTTTTAATAAGCATCTAAAGTAAAAATAGTCGATAATCTATATACGGAGAACGTATATAGTATGGTAAAAAGAAAAATAGAGTACATACTTTTTTTAAATCAATCTGGATACTCTCAAGCGGCACAGAATGTTCTTTCTGCTCTTTTAGAACATGGAAAATATGATATTAGACTTGATGTTTTTGGAGGGAAACCAGCTAGACCTGCTGTATCTAATGAAAGATATGAATCTTTTGTCAAGATGACTAAAAAAGATAGAGATCCTGATGCAATACAGATATATCATTGTATTCCTACTTTGCAAAAAAGGATTAATAAACTTAAAAAGAATATTGGTTTTGCTACTTTTGAAACTTTTGAACCTCCATCTAATTGGGTTGAAATATTAAATAAAAATAATGCTTTAATTGTTCCGTCTATGTTTAATTATAAGGTTTTTGCTCATACCAAGATTGAAAAACCAATTTTTTATATTCCTCATTGTCTTGATTTTAATTTGTATAACAAGGATGTTGTTTCAATGAAAAAATACAGTAATTTTACTTTTTTATTTATGGGGACATGGAAAAATAGGAAAGGGTATGCTCAGTTATTGGAGGCGTGGTTAACTGGGTTTACTGATAAAGATGGTGTAAATTTAGTAATAAAGACTGATAAACCTAAATCTGCTGAGACATATATAACAAAGATAAAAAAACAATTTGGAATAACTAAAGGATTTGCCCCTATTTTTTTAGAAAAGAAAGTATTCGATGAAAAGACTTTACCCAGTTATGTTAAGTCTTTTGACTGTTTAATTTTACCTACTTTAGGAGAAGGATTCGGATTGTGTGGTTTGCAATGTATGGCTCTAAAGATTCCGGTTATAATTTCTAATTTTTCGGGATGTAAAGAATATGCTAATGAGGAAACAGCAACATTATTAGAGCCAAAAGGATATATACTACACAATAATATGGATGGTATTCCCCAGTTTAAAAATAAAAAATGGGCATTTGTAAGCGTGAATGACATAAAAGACTCAATGAGATATGTTTTAAACAACCCTATAGTTGTAAAGAAAAAAGCAGAATTTGCATATGATTATGTGAGAGAAAATTTTAACTATCAGAAAGTAGAAAAATTATTTACAGAAATGATAGGGCAATTGTATGACTAATTTAAATATAATTTCTCAGAGAGGCACTATGGAATCTACTAAAAATGTAGATTTTGAATTAAGTAATATCCCAGAGAATGTTCGTATTAAGATAGAAAATGGAACAGATATGGTTTTATCTTCTATTCTGGATGAAGAAGAATATATTTATCCATCTTCTTCTCAATATAGAGGAAAAATGGATTTAAATGTTCCAGAATATTCTTCTCAATCTATAATATCTATTTTTGCGAATATAGAGCAAAAACAAAGTGATGATTCTTATAAATTAATAGAAATTTGTCCATCTATTTTTTATATTGAAGATAATATGGATGTTATTTTTGATGGGGATATGGAAATTTCACCATCTTTCTTAAATTACAACGAAACTTGTTCTATAAAAATAAAATCAAAAATTAATGATAGATTTATTTTTTCTATAAATGATAAAAGACTTGGTGTTTTGTCTAATTCAGACGGAAATGGTTCTTTTCATTTTAGACCTGGAGACATTCTAAATATTAAAGAACTTCCTGTCGTCCAAAGATTTCCAGTGTATTTTTATTCTAAGGATGATAGTTTTATTAAAAGAAATTTCACTGGTTTGTATCTGAATATTTTACCATCTAATATAATGACCTATGCTACCGATCCCAGATGTTCACAGTCTAAATATTTAACTAATGGAATTTTTGATCCAACAAAATGGTCAATTCCCGATGAATGTTTAATTGTTGAACCTCCTGGCGTTCCTGATATTCCCGATGTTCTTAATCCAAATTATACAATTTGTAATAGCGTTGAAGTAGATATAGATTCCGATGCATGTCGTCTTCATAGGATGGATGATGTTTTACTTACTAATGGGATGATTCTTCACGCTTATGCTAATATAGATAAAAGTATAACTGATACAAGTTCTAATTATTACAATAAAGGAAGAATTTCTTTTATCAGACACAGATCTTCTTTTGAAGAAGAAGTAATAATAGGAAGAGATGTGGCTTTGGCTCCTAAGGAGTCGGATGAAGACTTTGAGATAGCTGTTGAGAGAGATATTCATGATAAAGTAAAAGATATTTTAGTAACTAAAGCTGTGAGAGTTCTTGTTTTTGATGAAGGTACAACTTATGACGGTGTTGTTAAACAAGCTTTGGGTCCTGACGAATATGGAGCATACTATAAGTTGTTATTTGATAGGGGTGCTTCGGAAATTGAGATAAAGGATTGGAAGTTTTGTAGATATGCGGTTTTTTATGAAGCGAATAATTCGTCTTCTCTTTATATAGATAATATTCAAAATCTTCCTTATATAGAAGATACAGACTCCACTATTCTTTCTATAATAAATGTAGTTCTTGGTTGTAACAAAGAATATATTGATCCTCTTAACGGGGAATCTTATGTCTATGTTATTGCTGAGGCCACAGTTAACAATCAGAGTCAATTATTCTTTTATTCTTTTGCTGTAGGTCCAGATGAGGCTTCTTCTCCTTCTGCTGTGTTTCTAGGTTCAGAAGTCTCTCCTTATGGGTGGTATCGTTTAACTTATAAGGGGAATAATAGAAATCCTAAAGTTGTTGCAGATAGAAATGATAATTTATGTGTTGTTTGGGAGAGTGATCGTTCTGGAACTTCCCAATTATACTATGGAGTTATTGGTCCTTCTTCTGTTTCTTATAACAATTCAGTTTTGTCATCTATTCTTGATAAGCAAGCAGAATTTTTGTCAAAAACAATAAAACCTTTTAGTTATTTGGAAAATAACATATTGATTCCTGTTGATTTTGCTATGGAAGACTTTTTAGATTGGCACAATAATCCATATCCTGAACAAAGAGGTATCTTACAAAATATATGGAGACAATCTAGTGCTAATAATGGTAATGTTGTTATGAAAGATTCCGATGCTGTAGAAATATTTGTTTCCAATGCCACACAGGATACGGCACTAGCTTTTACCCCTATAGATTCAGAAAATGGTTTTGAAATAAAGAATGGTTTTTCTCAAATAAATTATCAAATATCTTTTACTTTGAGTTGTAATATAAATCAAAGTAAAACTGATTTAGATATATCCAGATATTCTACTCCTTTAACTAGTTTAAAAATAGATGATATTTATGATGCGTGGAAATCAAAATTTAAAGTTATGATTGAAGAGACCTTTGATAATCATCCTGTTTATTTTGACAAAGGAGAAAAGTTTATTATAGGCAGAGATGATAATATTTATGATAAATTTGTTCCTATAGTAGGTTCTTATAATAATCCAAGTTTACATAGTCCCTCATGGCCTGAAGATTTTCAAGTAATCGTTTCTGGGTCTAATAGAAATTTAAAACATTTTATGATAGGTCTTATGTTCGAGAAGACTCGTTTTAAAGCTACTAATGTTGGTTTGAATGAAAATCCTAGTGAAGGAGCCTCTGTAGGACAAAATGAAACTCAAGAGATATATACCGGCAGAGCTAAACTTGTTGTTGTTTACAACACAGCTAATTCATTTTTTGATAGAGATATTTCTTATGCTATGGTTAGAAAAGTTTCAGACACATTTGATCTTAATGAAAAAACAGATTTTAATATTATAGTTAATTATTCTAAAATGTTTGATGAAGATGTAGCTAATAGTTTAAATGTTTCTAAGGAGTCTATATCAAGTGATGTACGTAGACATTCGTGTAATGTATCTGTTTTAATGGGAGGTACAATCAAATTTTCAGAATCATTTTTAGTAGATGCATCTGAAAATTATGATTCTTTTGATATTGGTTTTGGTGTTCCAACAGGAGGACAGTTTTTAGCTGATAGATTTTTCGCATATAATTCTAGTGTATATGATAATCTTGGTTTTACTATAGATTTTACGAATGTGAGAATAAGTTCTCCGTCTTATCAACTCAATTCTGATGTAGTTATTCCTTCATCTTTTATGGGGGATAGATTAGATTTGGTTGTTGAAGATTATACATTATCAGACCCTTCTTTAAGTAAGAATTCTTTTTTAGATCAATATGGAAAAATTTCTCTTGGAATAGATTATCCAGATGTTGATAGTCTAGTTGAAAGTAATTTTATGCAACTGCCATTGACTATAGAAGGTTTTAATAAAGGGTCAAATATTTCTTTAGGAAACTTTAATGATATTCACATTGTCTGGCAATCTAATAGGAGTAAATATTGGGATGTATATTATTTAAATGGTGCAGATAAAAAGATGCCTTTTAGATTTGATACTCAAATAACGAATACAAGAAGCAATAGTTTGATGCCTTCTGTTTCTATAAATAGAGAAGGAAAGAGATTAATAACGTGGCATGACGATAGAGAGGGTAGTTATGCTGTATACTGTGCTAGATCTTTAGATATAGAGAAAGATGGTGATGATGTTTGTAGAAATAATGGTTTAATAAATTATTCTGCTTTATCTGCAACACAATTTACTCAGGTCTTATTTAATTTTCAAGATATTTGTGATACAGGAAAAAGATTTCATTTTGTATTAAAGTTTTATGGAGATCCATCTTTTAGAATTAATTTAATTAAATCTATATCTTCTAAAGATAGTGTAATTGGGTGGAAATATAATGGAGTTGATTTTCCCGAGGAAGGGGTAATTAGCACACAGTTGTTACAAATAAGTTATATACCTACATTGTCGGATAATGTAGATGGAAAAGTATTATACATTAAAGTGGTTCCTTTAATGCAGGACGTATAGGAGTTTATTATGAGTTCTCTTGTAGATATTATTTTTGCAGTTGAAGAATCTGGTTTTATATTTGTAGAAAGAAAAGAATGGATAGCAGAAATGATTTCTGTTTTAGATGCTAGTTTGACTGCAAATAATTTGGACTCAAGATATGCAATTATTGGATATTCTAATCAAGATATTAATAAAATAAGTGTCGGGGGCAGCGAATTTGGAAACCTTTCTTCTTTTATTACTGCTCTTGATGATTTATCTTATAATGCAGGGTATGCGGATGGTTATAATGTTATAAACTTTATTATAGATAATGGTTATGATTTTAGAAGTGGGGCACAGAAGGCTATTATTCTTATTGGAGAAACGTCTAGGGTAGATGCTTCTGGAGATGGTAATGTAGTTCCAAATAAAAAGACAACTATATTTAATCTGGATAAAAACAATTATCTTTTTCATTGTTTAACTGGAGTTACGCTTGATAACGCTTTAGGGGAAAAGGGATTAGGTATTCGTTTTGATGGAGATGTGTATGATTTAGATGGAGATGGTGGTTATGAGATAACAACAGTTGATACAAGTACTGCTTGTGATCAAGGAACTACTACGAATTGTGATGATTATGTAGATATAGCTTGGCAAGTTGATGGTATAGCATGGGATAGTTCTTTTGTAGCATCAGGGGTTATTTTGGACAGAAGTTCTTTTACAGGAGCATTTGCGACAGAATTAGCTAATAATTTTATTGAAAAGATTTGTGAAATTAATATTTATCCCCAAGAAATTCCATTTTATTTATCTCCTAATCTTGTTGGAGAGAAATCTACTTTTGTATTATTTGATTATAGAAATAAAGATGAAAATTCTGCTAAAACTTTTGATTTTAGAATAACATTTTTCAACGATCCTGATAAAAACAATGTAATTTCTTCGTTTTTTTCGTTTTCGGATAATAAGAGATGGTTTGTAAATGGTTCAAGTCTGGAGCCTATTACAAAGAGTGGTGTTTCTTTAAATAGGAAGGAAGATGTACAGATTATTTATATTCCTGATTTTTTACCCCAGCAGGTAATGGAGCAACAATGGTCTGCGGAAGATGTTATTGTGAATAGAGGATCTAGTGTTGTAGAGAAATCTTTGCTTTGCGGTGTTGACTATTATGCTTTTATAGAAGCGTATGATAGAATTACTAAAAAATTTGATCCAATAACGTTTAGAGTGGTAAATGTGCCGTGTTCACAAGTAGAGATGAAAAGTTGGAGAGAAGATTTAGATAAGAAAAATTGGATATGTAGTGGTCAAGGAAAAATGGATTTAAAAGTTTCTAGTAGTACTGACCAGTCTTTAATGTCTAATGTTTCATCTAATGAATTAGGTAATTTTTTTGTATCATGGCAAGGAAGAGATGGAGATGGGCAATCTATATATAGTGCTATATGGGACTCAGATAATGATATTTTAGTTTCGTCTGGTCAAGGTTATTATGATAGATTGGTTTCTGTTGAAGGTTCTCGTCCTAAAGTTTTATTGGATCATAAACAAAATTTTTATACAGCCTCTGGAACCACAGATAATATTTTTGTTTCTGATTGTTCTTTTTCATTAACAACTGTAGATGAAGATTCTGTATCAACATCAGAAATAAGTTATTTGTGTTATCCTGGATATGGTGTTTTCTTGGAAAATGTAAAAATGAGAATTTTTGATGAGGATTCTAAAGGTTCTTATGTTATATCTAAAGATAAAGTTATTACAGTTGTTGACAAAACTAGTATAAGAATAGAAGTAGCACAAGCTTTTGGAGCTTATGCTGTAAGATTAAGAAATTCTGATAATGAAGATTGGGGAGGATGGATAGCTATAGATAATAAATTACAGATATCTTCGTCTATAAGTACAGATATTCAACATAAAGCGTTTCTTATAGATGATGAGAGGTTTGTAACAGAATGGACTTTACCAAAAATTAATGGTGTCAGAAGAATATGCTGTCAAGTGTTAACCTTTTTTGGTGTTACTCAAACTTTTTGTATAGATGTTTTTGTTAATATGGATGTTTTGAATTATTATGTAGAATTTTATCAAGACGAGAATTTAACTACTCCTTTTGTTTTCTATAAAGGACGTTTTCTTGTGTCTGAAAAGAAAGGTGAAAATGGTATTCCGGAAAGTGAAGATGTTGAGCCATATGTTCCTACAAACGTTTATGTCAAAATTATTTTTGATCAAGAACAAACTTATGCTACAAATGAATTAAAATTTAATATGATTCAAGAGGGAACAAGAGACCAATATGATAATAATCTCACAAGGGTTGATAGTAAAACATATAAAGGTTCTTTTCAGATATATAAAAATGATGGGATATTTAATATAGATGGTTTTGCTTTTATTGATATAATTTTTCCAGATAATATTATAAATTCTGGTTCTGTATGTTTGAGTGACGAAACAGATAAATACAATTTAATGATAAGTAGCAAAGATATTACTAGATACACGGATAGTGGAACAAAAGATGTTTTTGAAAAATATGTAAAAAGTAAAATATTTAAAGATTTTGATATAAATGAATTCAAACAATTTTATAAGACAGATGATGAGAATTTTGTATTTGGCAATCCAGATGTTTTTATAAATGTTTTTAAAGAAGAAACTTCGGACGAGGCTAATTTGCCTTCTCCTTAAGTATTGGAAAGATATTGTTCATGTTTGAGAATTATATAGGATAAGTTATGGTAGATTATCAAGGCGATAGAGAGTCTTTGTCTGGACCCAGTTTGGTTTCTCCTAATGGAGGGGAGTTTTTTGTGGGTGGAGAAATATCTATAACATGGATAGAACCCGAAGATGTAGATTTTGACGAAATTTTATTATGGTATGAAATTTTGTTTACTCATTCTTATGGTAGACTTTTACAGACAGAATGGATACAGTTGGCAAAGATTCCAAGCGGTAATGCATCTTTTTTGTGGAATATTCCATCTTTTATTAAAAGTAGTAAATGTAGAGTAGGAATAAGGGCTGTAGACTACAAAGGTAATAGATCTAAGATTTCATTTTCTTCTCTTAATTTTTCTATTAGAGAAAAAAAATTACCTTTTCCTGCTGTTTTTAAACCCGTTGATGGAGCTATTTATTTTTCTTATGTTCCTATTGTGATGGATAATAAAGGAGTAATAGATCAATGTTCTCAAAGAGCTTTTTACAATGTATATTATAATAATGATGATTTAGGGATAGAATGGACTTTGCTTTTTAGTAATATTCCTTTAACATCTACTTTGTTATACTGGGATGTTAAAAATTTTGATAGCTCTGATGATTATTCTTTAAGGGTTGAGCTTGTTGATGAGGAAATAGTTTCTCAACCTATTTTTGTAAAAAATATTACAATAAATAATTTGAATTATTTTATAATAGATACTGTTCCTCCTGTTGGTGATATAGATATTATTAATAATCCTGAATATACAAAAAATAGAGATTTAGTTGTTAAGATTAGTTCGTATGACAATACTTCTGGGGTAGACGAATTTAAAATAGAACAGTATGATATCGGAGTTCCTGACGAAGATCAGCCTACCCCTGGTCCGTATAAAAAGATAACTGGATTATCAACTTGGCGTATAAAAGGTGATGATGGCACAAAACTTATTCAAACTAGAATTAAAGATCAGGCTGGAAATTTTATATTAGATAATGTAGATCTAGAATTTTTTAGAACGTATCAGGAAGTAGAAGATGGCTCTACTACACAAGTAATAGTAGACGGTGTATCTGGAAATAAGAATAAGTGGGTTACATCTGGAGACCTTTTCCCTAAACTTTATTTGAACAGAATAGAGGTTGCAGATCTTGCGGGTCCTGCTACATCAATAATATTTTATAACAGTGTTTTATATATAGCTATAAGAAATATTTATAACAGAGGAACTATACAAATATATTCTGGAGGCTCTATTTCTACTATTTATGAGATGACAGAATCTGATTCTGTTATAACCTCTATGCGTGAATTTGATAACAAGATATTTATGGGGACGGAAAAGGGAGATATATGGAGTTTTGATGGAACTTCAGTTTCTATAATCTATAGAAATATAGTATTTAATAGCGGTGTAAGTTATATTGGTATAAATGGTGATATTTTATATGTATTTTATGAATCTTCTGAAAGTTTTTTAGGGATAAATAAGGACGAGGATACTGGTCTGTATAATTTTTCTTTTCTAAGCTTAACAATATAGATGAATAAAAGGAGAAATAATGGTATTTAATGGTAAAAATATTAAATTTTATTATACAAGTTTAGAGCCTGAAATGGCACAATTAAATTCTTTACAGTCTATAGGAGGATATCCAAGCACTTCGCTAATCCAATTGGAAACAAATCTTTTGAGTTCAATTGGTTTATATGATACATCTATAGAGATTAATGTTTCTGGTAATTTATCAGAATGGGCTGATATAGAATATTTAAATATAAATAGGGAGATAATGAGGGTTTCTCCCATTGTTAGTAATAACGTCACAGTGGTTTCTAGAGCCGTTAATAATTTGCTTAATATACATATTGCTGAAGATTTAGCCGTGGGGACAAAGGCTGATAGTTTGTTTAATAATAATTTAAATAATGAATTTAAACAGTATCGCTGTATAGCAATTAAAAATATTTCAGAGGAAAACGCTTCTTCTTCTCGTATTTATATTTATCAAGACCCTTCTAATAGTGATGTCAGTATTAGAATAGCTGTTGAAACTCCTGGAAATCAACTTATTGAAAGTGTTTCTACTTCGTGGACTGATACAACTATTGTTGATGAAGATTTAATTGGTTTGTATTCTGATGATTATTTTCAGAATGTATATTTAAAAATAAAATCTGGACCAAATATAGGAAGAGGAAGGGTTGTCGAAAGTTTTGTTTCATCTACTGGAACTTTATCTTTTGAAAATCCTTTACCTGTTAATTTTGTTTATGACGTTGGTGCTAATCAAATTTATTCTTCAAACGTGCAGTATGAGTTATCTCCTACTCCCGCTCAGAGGCTAAGAACGGGAACGAATTCTCCTTCTATAGGGCCAGTTGAAAATAATACAATAACAGATTTTTATGAAGCAACTGAAAGTTCTCCTATTACTTTAGGTACTTTTGCCCCAGAAAGTATTTTTTATATTTGGATAGAGAGAAGTATAAAGAAAGGATCTAGTCTTTCTTTGGCGGATAATATTATTATGGATGTGTCTTTTGCAACTTAATTACAAAAGGATGAAAATAAAATGGTATATATATCTTCTATTAAATTGCTACTAAATTTTGAGAGCACATCTTTGACGGAATCTGTTAGTGGTGAGATTATGAATATTGTTGGGAATAAAGAGGTTGAGATTTTAGAAAACGAAGCGGGATATTGTATGAAGCAGGATCAATTTGTGTATCTCGATAATATTAATTTAGGGGTAAGCGGAGCAATGACTATGGGTTTTTGGTTCTATTCTGTAAATAAACCTCCTGGTGTTGTTGGAGCTAATAAAAAGTCTATAGAGGTTCCTGTTCTTGACCTTGAATCTAAAGGAGAAAATTTCTTATCTATAAAAGAATTTAGTCATGAGGAAAATTTTAATAATCTTGAAGTTATATTTTCTGGTACAAAAATATCTTCTAGTAATTATACGGGAAATTTATGGCATCATTTCTGGATGGTATATGATGGGGCTGTAACATCCCTTGATATTTATATAGATGGTTCATTAGAGTTTTCTACTTCTGGTTCTCCTTCTGCTGATGATTATCCTCCTTCTACACTCAATGCGGCTTCCTCGGATATTTATATAAATAGAAATACTAAGCAAGCTTCTGAGCATAGAATGAACAATCTGGGATATATTGGTGAGATTGTTGTTTTTAATGAAGCAAGGGAGCAAGAAGATATGCAAAGATTAATTAATTATAAAATAGATAGTTTTACTACAACTGAGTACGCTAGGTCTAAGAAAAATTATGCTATATTATTTAATGATCCTTCTACATTAACAATAAATTCTTCGATAGATGATTTAACTTATATGTATATAGTTAGTAATGATGGTAAAATTCTAAGGGGTTCTCCTCTTTTTTGGGAATCTCGCAAAGATTATTCCGACAGTAAAGAAATGCAATTTTTAAGAGAAAATGCTGTGGGAACTGATGCCGAATTAGCTTCAAACGTAGATGGGTTTTTAAGAGTAAGTAATTCAGTTATAAGGTTATAAAAGTGGATATTAATATATCAGTAAAAATAAATAATATAGACGCTAGTTCTGGCACTGTTAGGGTGACTAATGATTATCCAGTTATAACTTGGTCTTTTACACAAAATCCAGAGCTTGAAATTATTGTTGATGAATATTTTGGTGAATTAGAGGAAAATTTTGCAACAAGACAAGAGAGTTATGAAATAAGAATTTCAACAAGTAAAATGAACTTGGGAGAACAGTCTTTTATAGGAAATAGAATAGAAACCAGTTCTGTTCGTAGTTCGGATAGGTTTTGGAATTATTATGGAATTCCTTTAAAACGTGGTGGTAAATATTACGGGCAAATTCGTGTACAAGATGATTTTGGTAGGTATAGTGAATGGGAAACATTTGGTTTCGTTTATAATAATTTACCTGTGGTTAGTAATGCAGATATTTCTCCATCGCAACCATCTGTAACTGATAATCTAATATTTAGTTATTCTTTTTTTGATAGAGATAGTGATTTAGATAGAGATAGTTCTATTAGATGGTTTAAAAATGGAGTTCATCAAAGACAATTTGATAATATTTTAACTATTCGTTCTAATTTTTTGCAGATTGGGGACATATGGTCGGTTGATATTGTTCCTTTTGATGGGTATGAAGAGGGAGAGAGAGTATCTTCTCAATCTGTTGCAATAGTTAAAACGTCTATAACTTTATCAGATATAAAAGTTCTACCAGAAAATCCAAATGAGAATAGTTTATTCAAAGCTGATTATAGTATTTCTGAATTGTCTGAAGAAAAAAATGTTTCTGTTAGGTGGTTCATAAATGGACAATATGACAGTCAATATGACGACATGATATATATAAGACCAGATGTTTCTCCAGGAGATATTATAAGGTGTGAAGTTAAGGCAAGTAAAGGAACTTATTTTTATTCTTCAGAAGAAAAGACAATAGGATATAGTGATTTTATTGTTAATGATATTATGGTGGATGGAAGAAAAGAAACTTTTGATGTTTCGACAACGATGCCTGTTATTGGGTGGAAAAATAGGGTTCCCGAAGGATTATCTGTTAATTATACATCTATAAAAATAGGTACTTTTTATGAAGCAAGTAATATTTATTCTGAAATAATAGAAAATGATAGAGAAGTTTTTATTGTTCCAGCGAATTTATTAGAAAGAGGAAAAGATTATTATGTTTCTATAGCAATTAGTAACACAGCTTCTTTTGATAATTATTCTATAGAACATTTTAGAATAATAGGTTCAAGATGGGAAGAGGATGTCAATAATTCTGTTGGTTGGACAATAGAAGTTATGTATTTGATAGAAAGCTCAGAAAGTTTTAATGAAGATAAATATCAGTTTATTAGATTTAATGATGGAACTTATTATGGGGAAGTTAGAATTTATAGTCAAAAATTATCTTTTATTTCAGAGGATATCACAACATCTGTTTTACTCACAACTAGTGGTATGAATCTCTTGACTATTGCTACCCAAGGAACTGATATTAAAATTTATTTAAATAGAAATTTAGTGATAGATGGTGTTTTGACTCAGGAATCAAGTGAAAAGACATTAGCATTTGGGAACGATACCGGAACTAAAGACAATTTTACAATAAGGTATAAGTATTTTTCATATTCTGTTTCTGGAAGTTATCCTCCAGGTTCTATTCAATATACTACAGTTCAATTTCATACTTATCTTAATTTTAGAGAGAGTGAAGTAGTTGCAATGAAGGGTTATATCAAAAATTATAAAGAATATAAAGTTTTTGCTGTTAATCCAGATGACATAACTGAAGGAGGTTCTGTTTTTGCTTTAGAGTCTAGTGTCTCTACTGAAGCGAGCACAGTTAGTAGAACTCTTGCACCGATTAATAGTATAAAAAAATCTTTAGATTCTTCAAAGATTGTTTTTGCCCATTCTAAAGGAATCTCTGTCATAGAAGGATATGTTATAAATTCTTTTGACAATGAAATAATTTTTGTAGATGATAATGATATTGTGTATCAAATATTTCCTCCCGACAGAAACTGGTTGTTGATTCAAAATACAGGTCTTGATTCTGCTTATTTTGATGAAAATGGTTTTAATATAAATACTATTAGAGATACTTAAGGGAAATTTATAATGAGCGAAATTAGCGATATTGTACCAGAGTTTACTTCATTAGAGTATGCATATGGGCTTAAACAGAGAGGGGGAGTCTGGTATTATACCCAGAATAGACCAGGGACAAAATGGTTCGATACGGTGGATAATTCTAAGGGCTGGACAATAGATTTTAATTTTCAAGTTTCTGATATAGATAACAATGATATAGTTTTAAATAACGATGCCAATAAGGGAGCAGGATTATATGTAAATGATGGAACTAAAAAAGAAGTAATTAATTTTTTATCTCAGGAGATAATTTTTAATTATGCTAATGAAAAAGTTATTTTTGATACGACATCTAAGGTTGACTACAGATTAACAGGAAAAGAAAATCAATTAAAATTATTTGCCAAGAGGGAAGGAGAAAAGGATTACTCGCTTCTTTCTAGTCCTAATTTTTTACAATCTGCTTCTAGCGAAGTTAATGGTTTAAAACCGAAAGTTGCCGAGGACCAGTATGGTAATTTACATACCGTTTGGTATGATGACGAAAAAAATAGTGGTAAAATATACTATTCATTTTTTTCAGATGGAGCATGGTCAGATCCATATATAATTGTTGAAGATTCCGTTGGTGCTCAATCTCCTGATATTATTATAGACAATAATAATAATATTTATGTTGTTTATGAATCAAGGATAGGAGATTATACAACTGTTGGTATGATATATAGAAGTGACATAGGATGGAGTCAACCTTATTATATTGGGTTGTCTTCTGGAGATTCTAGGTTCCCAAGGTTAAGTTTTGATTCTCAATATAATTTATTTGTTGTTTGGGAAGATTATAGAAGATCATATCCTGATATTTATATAAGTAAATTTAATAAAAATATTCAAAAGTGGGAAGATGAAAGTAGATTAACCTATTCTACATATGGGGCTTACAGACCATCTATTTCTTCATACATGGATGATATTTTTGTTTCATGGACTCTAAAAAATGAAGATACAGATGATACGTCTATTATACAGGTTATAAAATATAGTTCTTTCAATTCTAATCTTTCTTCAATTGTTACAGTTTCTAATACAGGGATAGTTTCTAATACTGGAATTAAAGCTGATTATTCTAGTATATTAGTTAATACATCGGGAACTGTTATGGTTGTGTGGCATGACAATGTAACTGGTAGATATGAACTATATGCTTCTGTTCTTAATACCAATCTTGATATTTTAACAATAGAAGATTTTAATGCTTATGGTTATAGTGAGATTATAGAAAAATCAGAAATAACAAGGGTAGAGTCATATAAAAATGTTTGCATAACAAGTAGTCGTGGGGGAGCTAAATATCCTGTGTTATCAGAACAAAGTTCAACTGGGGATATCTATATTGTTTGGCAAGATTATAAATCTGGTAGGCATTATGAGTTTATTCCTTTAACATCGGACAGAAAAGTAGTAGGAGAATATGAAGACACTATAATTCCAGGAACCGTAAACGATGCTTATTATTTATCTCCTTATCAAGAAGAACCCTTTGACACGACTCTTTATGTTGCTTTATTCGAAAATTTAACTAGGACTTTTTTAAGTAGTGGTAGAAACTCTTTTGATGTTAGATTAGTTTTTGATGATCAGAGAACTGGTTCTATTCCTGCTATTCCCGCCTTTTTTAATGGAGAATTATCTGTTCTTTACGAATCTTTGGTGTCTGAAGTCGATGGATTTTTAGACATTCCTGATTCGTTTGTTCATATAGGGTGTGCTTTTTATGACTTGTCAAGAGATAGTGAGAATTTTTTAGTACAACATAATTCTAATGACCCTTATTTAACAAATAGAGATTTTTTCTTAACTGGCAAAGAGTCTCGTAAAGAAATAAGATTCGGAGATTTTTCTAATGTTTTAAATATTCATTATATTTTTGAAAATTTTAAATATTATACAAAAGATGCTGTTAT
>Ga0209434_1000270_pt1 | contig 26486 bp, 40 predicted proteins | sample ETNvirnome_2_300_FD_184068 | JGI IMG/M metagenome (GOLD analysis project Ga0209434, IMG submission 184068) | Marine viral communities from the Pacific Ocean - ETNP_2_300 (SPAdes) (version 2) | ecosystem: Environmental > Aquatic > Marine > Oceanic | place: Pacific Ocean | collected 2013-06-22
GACACCTCTCTCATAATTTTTTGAAAATTCTAACCCCTCTATTGTATAGTCTACTATCGAAAGGTTTATATACTTCCTCATGATAGCATACTATTGTGGTGGTTCTGACTTTTGTCTCACAACTTAATTCTACCCGCCACCGGGGTTGGGTTTTGATTACCCAACCCATTGTTAAAATGAGTAGAGGACTAAGTTGCCAAACTTAAATCTAGCGTTAACGGAAGAAGAACTTGAAGAATTTAAGACAAAGAAGCGGAAGCTCCAGTTTGAGATGAACCGGGATTTAAGCTGGAAACAGTTAATTAGGATGGGGCTTGACAGTGGGCTTCGTTGAAGATTTGAAAAGGGAACTGAGAGAACGGGAGATCAAGAATATTATTGAACGGATTGAGAAGGGTGATATAAATGAGAATCAGGAACGGATACATAGAAAGGAAGGCAGCGGGAGGTAGTTGGCGAAATTGGTGGTTAGTAGGTGCAAGGCCCCTTCTAAGCATGAAAATTTATTTGCCAGCAGAACTTGTTGGGAAAAGGATTAGGTTCAGGATGGAAGAGGTTGGTGAACATACAGAGTTCATACCTGTTAATAGGGTGGAGTCACTTATTTCCAATACTGTGTTTAAATATCAAGAAGCGTTAGAAAAAGGTGAGAAAGTAACACCATACAGGTTGGCTGAATGGTTAGGAGAAACGAGGTATTTACAATGACAGCGAAAACGTTTGAGGTTTGTACAATTTGTAGTAGTTTATCTGGGATGTTAATCAATTATGTTTATTGCAGAAGTACTGAAAGAATTATTAAAAAACAGTTTCGTTGTAGTGAATGTTCTGGAGTTTTTAAAGAAGTTGATTTAGACAAGCAGGAGGGAGGAGATCATGATAAGATTAATTAGGTATGGGATTGCACGGATGTTAATTAACTGTATGACTAATCAACAGATGAGTGAAAAGACGGCCAAGAGATGGAACCACTTACAAGCTGTTATACTTACAAGGGGTAAAATTTATTTTGATTATTATATATTATTTAATAAAGATGTGGTTAAATGTAAAAGGTGTTTGGCTCGGATTAAAGAGGGAACGCATTGTGAAAGGTGTGAAAATGAGATGTAAATTATTCGGGCATAAGTTAAAACAGAAGAGGTACTTGGAATTTGAAGATTTTAATGGGATGATTCATTTCCAGTACACTTCACGGAAGGTGTGTCAACGCTGTTACAGTGCATGGACTTATCGAGAGATTGCTCCTGTTAATATGAAAAAGACAGTTTATTTGAAAAGATGACAAGAGGGATGAAGAAGGTGCAGATAAGTGACGTTAGATAAAAAAGTTGGAATTATATTTGGTGTGTTTGACCTGATGCACGTTGGACATGTTCAACTGTTTGAATGGGCAAAACAACAGGTGGACTATTTAGTAGTAGGGGTAAACTCTGGTGACCATTTAGAAGCCCACAAAAATAAACCACTTTTAACTGCCAATGAAAGATTATATCTTGTTAACTCTTGTAAATTTGTAGATGAAGCGTTTGTTTACAAAGATGAAGCCGAATTACACCAGTATCAGGCTGCACATTTAGATTATGTTAGAATTATGGGTGATGATCATACTGATAGGTTTAATGGATCAGATTTACCAATACAAACATTGTTTCATCCTAGACTACAACATAACTATTCCAGTACTGAAATGAGAAGGAGAATTGTAGGATGGGATCAATATTTGGAATGAAGGTCACAACTTGGAGGAACTACAACAATTATTATAATTTGCTCAGCACGGGAAAAACCTCACTAGGTTTTTTTGGGCAGGTAGCTATCATCACCTTACCCGAACCTCTTTTCCTTTTGGGTTTTCAGACGTGCTGAGTGAACAAAAATGAAATGACGAACACAAGGGGGGTGGTTGACGGTATAACGGAAACCTTTAAACAATGATTGAACGAGGGATGAAGAATGACCACTAAGAATTTATTAAAGCCGTTAGGGAAAATCCCGGCAGAGAACACAAAGGAGTTTAAAAAAATAATTAATGCTGTTATTAAACAATGGGGGTTAAGTCAACCAGTAGAGATTATGTCAGCTAATAGGTTAGTCTCTACTTGGATGAAAATGAGGTATGTGGAATCTTGTATCAAGAAATATGGCCTGTTTTTTGAAGACACGGATGATTGTGGGAAAATTAACAGGATTAGGATGAATGAACTTGCATATTACCTTAAACAGTTGGAGGCAGATTTTAGGAGTTATTGTCGTTTGTTAAATGTCAAAAGGGAAAGTTCATCAGATAACCCCATGACTTTCTTGGAGATGTTAGATGGCAAAAATTGACCCTAAGAAACTCAAGAAAGACCCTATATATTTTATTGAAAATATTATTTATGCAGGGACTGGGTGGAAATTAACAGAATTTCAGAAGGAATGGTTGAGGCTAGTTGAAGATAAACATCGAGTAACTTTCATGGCGTTTAGGTCATCCGGAAAGACTCGGCAACTGTTCGTTCACTATTTCTTATGGAAAGCGATAATTAACCCAGCAACTCAATATTTAATCATTTCAAAGACACTTCCACAAGCAATAGAGGTGTTAAAAGATATAAGAATCACTGTCCTGACCACGCCTATCTTAAAAACTATGATTCCCTCGAACCGATCTCAGGCGTGGTCACGGACAGAACTAGAATTTGCTAATCATTCCCGGATATTGAGTAAAGCGTACAACGATAACGTAAGAGGATTACACGTTGACGGCCTTGGCTGTGACGAATTGGGAGAGTATCAAGACCATGAGATTCTCAAGAAGGCTGTTCTCCCGACAATCCGTGCAAAACGCGGCTTCTTTGTTGGTGTTGGTACCCCAAAATCCGAACTGGACTTGTTGCACGAAATTGAAAGAGACCCGGGATTTTCTTCTATTTTCTTTGACCGTTACCCAGCAGAAGGCGAGAAAGGGCAATTGTTTATAGAAAGATACCCAGACACCAAGATTGAACATAAAGAAGGTGCAGTTCATATATTGGATAAAAAGACAGGTAAGACACTTGAGACATACAATAATCTCACTTGGTCACAGGAATTCTTGTTGAAACCAGTTTCAACTGAAGATAAGTTGTTTCCTACTGCTATGATTGAAGCTTGCATTGATCAAACTGAAGCGTTTTATGACCAGCCAGTTAACATGCGACAATATTTTATGGGTGTGGATTTTGCAATGTCAGCCAATGCTGGTTCAGACTATACTGTGATAACTATATTAGAGAAGCATCCAGCACATAACAGACTAAAGATTGTTCACATAGACCGGTTCAGGGGATTAGATTACACATTACAGAAGCAGAAAATTGTTGAATTAGCTGATAAATTCAAGATAACTAAGGCGTTAGGGGATGAAAACACGTTTGGGAAGGTGTTTATTTATGATTTGAAAGCAGAAGGTGTGCCAATTGACGGATTTAAGTTTTCTTCGTCAAATAAGAGCAAGGAAGATGTGATTAAGGCGTTAAGAGACCAATTTGAGAAAAAAGGGTTTTTGATTCCTTATGATCATAACTGTGCTAACACAATGACCAAAGTTAGAGTGTTAATTGATGAATTGAGTAAGTTTGGTATCATCTTTGACATGAGAAGCAAGATGGTGAAGTTTGAAGGGACAGGTAAACATGATGATATGGTTATATCATTAGGCCTCGCTAGTTATATTGCTCGTAACATCACTATGGGTGTGTTTTCTGCAATCAAAGGGACAGGAAGACGTAAAAGTAATCCCTTCATTGTGTCAAAAACCAAATAGGTTTTAAATGGGTAATGTTTGAGAATACATCAATGGCTCTATTTGAACGTAAACCTATCCAAGAAGCAGGTGTTGCAATTGTTAAAAAAGGTAGTCAGAATTCTGTTGGATTGTTGAGTGGTGAGGATAATCATAACGATAGAGAAGCTGCTTTTATGAAATATAAAGATGCGTATGATAGAGTCCCGTTGGTGACAGCAATAATTGATGTCCAAAGTGACCAAGCAGTCCAAGACTTTTTCTTTGAAGGGCCGAACTCTGATAAATTGGACAAATGGGCGGATAAAGTCAATTTAATGCAGTTTTTTCACAGAACAGCTAAGTTAATGGTGTTATATGGCAATAGTTATGTTGAAACCATAAGAGAGAAGGGAGAAATTGTTGAATTAAAAATACTAGACCCTATTTATATGAATGTGTTTAGAAAACTTACTGGAGACATTACTGGTTATTCACAAATCATTGGAGACAAAAAAGTAGTATTGTGGGGGACTACTGGTTCTGAAGAAGAAGACAAGAAATATAAAAGAAAACTTGCTAAGTTTGATTCTATTTCTCATTTTAAACATAATGTGTTAGGGACAGAGAAATATGGTGCAAGTATAATCAAGCCTTTAGTGAGTTCAATTAATATTAAGTTAGAGATGGAAAGTAGTCTCAGTAAAGTTCTATTCAAATATGTAGCACCTTTAATTTGGGCGAAAGTGGGTAATGACCAGTTTCCAGCAAATGACTCGGTGGTAACTTCCATTAGTAACACGTTAAGGGATTTAAGTGCAGAAAGTGAAATCACAACTTCACATCTCGTTGAATTGAAAGTAATGGATTTCAATGCGAAGGGGATGGATATTAAAACGCCCATTGAACATGTTGAACAACAAATAATTACAGGTGGACAAGTGCCTCCCGTTTTACTAGGCAGGGGCGGAGAAGGCAAAGCTGATTCTGAAGTTCAGCTTCGTTCATTTGGGCGTCATATTAAAGCTTTACAAAGAGAACTTAAAAATGAATTTGAAGAGAAAATTGTAGTTGGGCAGGAGATGGGTTCAGAAGAAGATAAGCTAGTTTGGTCACAAGCAGAAGAGAGGGAAAAAGAAGTGGAGATTGATATGCTTAGGGGATTGGTGACTGATGGGATTATTACGCCTCAAAAAGCTAACGACTTATTACCACCTAAATTCCGGGAAGAATTACCAGACCGGCCTATGGAGCTGTTAAATAAGCAGGGACAAGACCCAGAGACAGGTTTACAAGAACCGAGACCAACACAGAGGAAGGATAAAAAAGTGAAAGATAATCCAAATGATCCTACTCAGACTACAAAAGACAAGAAAACTATGGGGAAACGAGTCAACAAGACAGACCGTTCTGTACCAATAAAATGAATGAAGAAGATATAGTGAGGAAAACTCCAAAAAAGTTATTAGAAGCAATGGGAGCTATATGTGTTGGGAGTAAACCGAAAGTACCAGTTATGGAAGTTATTGGTGAGAAGGGATTAGTTGTTAATGAATATGCTGACAGTCCTGATAAACCGCTACCATACCACATTTTGATGGAGAGGCACGTCCTATGATGTTCCGTTGCCCTGTTTGCCGAGATAAGCATTCCGTACAAAATAATTATGATAATCAGGACTTTATCTGTTTAAATGGTGCAAGCAGCCATAGTCAGAAAACATTTCAGAATATGGTGCCAGAAGATTTAATGAGTAGGAATGAACCGTTAAAGAACAGGTTTAGTATCAAGGTTGATGAGGCGAGGCCAGTCACCGTAAGTCCCAAAGTGGAATTTCGGAGAACTGCAGAGAGGTTAGGAACAAACAAAACAAATTGGTGATAAATATGATTAAAGAAAATCTTTCGTTTGAATTTAACCCTTCTTTTGAAATTCAGGAAGGACATGACAATAATGGGAAATGGTTGAAAATAGGTGGTCTTGCATTAGAAGAAGGTATTAGCAGGAACAAGAGAAAGTTTACCATTGAGAATTTACAAGAAAATCATGGCCGTGACTTTAAATGGTTATTTGGCCACCCAGACTCAGATGCTGTTGAAGAACACATTGTGGGAAAAGGGAAATTATCGTTATCGGGCAAACAGTTACTTCATGAAGGAGTGATTAGGAATACTGCTCGTCATCCAGATGTTATGGAGGCCGTTAAGGATGGGTTTTTAGGGCCATCAATCCATGCGACAGCGAAGAAAGTAACAAGAGTGGAAGATGTGTTCACAGTGGAAGGTTTAGAGATTGACGGAGTCGGTCTTGTTGCTTTCCAAGGTGTTAAGAGTGCAAGTATTGATTATGCGATAGCAGAGTCGTTTGAAAAGATGGAGTCTTCAGAAGCTGAGGACGAAGAAAAAAATAGCGAAGGTGAATCAAAAATGAGCGAAGAAGAAGTTAAACAACCCGAGCCTCAGCCTCAACCTGCAGAAAAACCTGCAGAAGAAGCTCCAGCTCCAGCTCCAGCAGAGGAATCTGTTAGTGTCAATGACATTAAAGAGTTAAGGGAAGAATTAGCAGCATTAAAACTAGCTAAAAAGAAAGAATTGGTTGAATCCGTGTTAAAATCTAACAAGGATTTAGTGAAAGAAGAATTAATGAAAGAAAGCGTTGATAAGTTAAACCTTATCTTAGAATATGAACAAAAATTGTCCGCAAGAAGCGAAAGTGTTGCTGTTGTTGAAACAGACAGTGCTAAACCTTTAAGTTTTGTGGAAGAAAAGGACGGTTCACTTTCTATGTCTAAAGAGATGTATGAGAAGTTTAATGATGAGCTTCGTCAAAAAGTACGAAACTAGAGGTGAATAAATGGCACAAACAGGATTTATGTTATCAGATGAAGGCCGAACTTTAACTGTATTGAATGACAGTGGAACTACCGCTATTGAAGCAGGTGACATTGTATTTAGTATTGCTAATGATGACGCTTTCACTGGTACCGCAGCAAGTGCGAGAAACGCATACGCAGTGGGAGATATTAAAGTGAAATCAATGACTGACTCCGCAACTGGTTATCAAACAGTAATGGGAGTAGCATTGCAAGACATACCAGCAGATGGATACGGCTCAATCGCTATGGAAGGAGTATTTATCCATGCAGCAGTTGAGAATTTAGAAGCTGGTGGGTTAATTCAGGGAGATGAAGCAGCAACCAACAAAGTAGCAGTTGCCGATGAGTTTGGCCACGTTATTGGACGTGCATTAACTGGTGGATCAGCTGACGGAAAATTTGTAGCGTGGAAGCTATCATTATAAGGAGGAATAGAAAATGCCAAGTGGAATGTTAGGAACAGGGAGTGCAGACTTTGCCAGTAGCACACCCAGCACTCAAACAACTTCTTATTTAATACCAAGAACATTGCTTCCTGAAGTGATGAACGCGGTACGTAAGAAATTGATTTTAAGGGGATTAGCAGCACGAATCTTCGGGCCAAGTGCAATCCCCGGAAGAACCTTAGTGTTACCTTTACAAGCAGAATTTACAGCAAGTAATGCTTTGCAAGTAATTCAGGTAGCTGAAGGAGCAGAAGTACCAATTGTTCAAAGTGAGTTCACCAGCCTGACCTTAACACCAGTTAAGTACGGTGCAAGAATCGGTGTAACTAAAGAAATGATGGAAGATGGAATCGTTGACTTACTTTCTTACCACGCAGAACTAGCAGGGTATGAATTTGCAGACAACGAAGAAGCTTTGATTGTATCAGCTTTAAACACTGCGTCAAACGCAGCAGGAAATGATGTAGCTAACGGAAACGCAACGTTACCTATCAGCGACATCACTGAATCGATGCAAAACTTAGAAGCAAGTAACTATAAACCAAGCCACATGATTTGTGGAGTTGAAGTAGTTAACGATTTGAGAAACATCGATACCTTCGTAGAAGCAGACAAGTCAGGAGTAAGTGACCCAACCAAACCTTTGATTGGTAGAATCTTTGGAATGGATGTATTGGTTAGTAACAATGTAACTGCAACATTAGCTTATGTTATTGATGCAGCACACGCATTTGTTATTGCTGAGAAACGGCCATTAACTGTTGAAAGGTATTCTGATGTAGCACGTGACCAAGGCTTTGTAGTAGTTACTCAAAGAGTTTCTGTTTCAGCTTTGAGGAATGGGGCTAGTGCGGAGATTACAACTACATAAGGATTTTTTCCTTATTTTTATTTTATTTCTTTAATAGAATAAAAGGAGAGAGACAAAATGGCAGGATTAAAAGATGGATTAGGTGCAGGTTCAGGTTTGTCTGGGATTGAAGAAGAAGGTTCTTCTGATAAAATTTACACAGGTACAACTCGGGTTTACTTTAGAGATGCAGGACTGAATATATATTCAAGTACAGATGGACAACTAGATATTGTTGCAGATACTACTATTGCTTTAAGTGGTGCGGTTACAATGGACAGTACATTAGTAGCACAAAGTACAGTTACAGTGACTACAGGAGTTCAAAGTGCAGCAGTTGCAAGAACAGCAACAGCAGACGGTTTAACAACAGGGATTGTGGCAGACGGTACTACTTATGTTGAAGTAACAAGTGCAAGTGCAGACAACATAATTGTATTACCTACACCAACACCGGGAAACATTGTTTGGTTATACTGTGCAGCAAACGGTTATGAACTTCGTTCAGATACCCCCGCTTCAGTAGCAATTAACGGTGGAACAGGTGCAGGTGCAGAATCAGCTATTGCAGCAGGTTCATTAGTAAGGTGTGTGTGTACAAGTGCAACAACTTGGGTATGTAGTCAGTTTATAGCAGACGGTACTGAAAGTAAAGTGGAAGCAGCAGCTTAAACATAATATTTTTTTTATTTTTTTAAATTAAAAAGACAAGAATGAGAGGAATGAAAAAATGGCAACAGATTTTGTGGATATAACACCAACAATGATTGACCCAACACCGGGTACGAAAGGGAAAGGAACTGTTTTCCAAGAGACAGAATGGAGACAGATTCACGAGAACCCAGAAAACCTAACGAAAGAAGGGTTGGATGAAAGGATTAGGATTTGGAAACGATCAAACAACAAGCATGTTCAGATTAAATATGCTACAATGAAAGCACAGTGTAAAAAATTTGCTACTAGCGGGAAAACAAAAGACGGGTTGGTGATCTTTAGTAGAAACCAAGATGGTTCTGCTAAATGGACGGCTAATTAAATGGATGTTGAAAAAAACATAGACCCTCTTGTTAGTGGACAGAGTTAAACGTGACAAAGAAGAAATTAGTGAAAGTTGAGAATGAACTGGTGGAACTGGGAATAATATTTGTAATGTTAAAGAGGTTCCATAAGTTCCTGCGTACAAAGTGGGATAAGTTCCAGAAAATGTTTAGTAAAATAAAATAGGTTATAAATGAGTGACCTATAATAGTTTGTATGGCTGAGATTCCTTATTCCGGCCAACAAAAATACAAGGAGGAAGAAAATGGCAACTTCAGATTTAATAAGTCCCCATGCAGGGACACGTGGAGACGTTAAAACTCGTGGTGCAGCAGCACAAGGTGGTATGATCCGTTTATGGAGATACACTTCAGATTCTATAGCAGCAACAGACAATTCAGAACTAGACTTAACTTCAGCAGAAGATTGGTCTTGGGACGCTGTTAAAATACATCAGATTATTGTACAGGCAAGTGCAAGTACAGACTTTGATGTAGAGATTTACGGTGAAGATGGATTTACTTCAAATGAACATTATTACAAGAACGAGAATAATAATCTTGTTATGAACGATGCACCGATTGGTGGATTATTTTACATTGATAGGGATTTAAGTAAGGAATTACACTTAAAGATAATCAATACTGATGCGGGGAACGCAAGTACATTTGACGTGTTCATGATTATCAGCCCGATTACAAACATCTGAGGTGAATAAAGATGGCAAGAACACACCCAACAAACACAGGGAACTTGATAGTTGAGGATTTCACTGTAACTGATGATTTAACCGTTACAGATATAGCTACCGTTGGTGATATAAGCTCGACAACACCTGAAAAATATTACTTTTTTGAAGATGACTTTGTTTATTATTACCGTAACAATACTGCACCTTGGTACACTATTATTGGTTCTAACGGGGCACAAAGTTTCGTATTAGGTGCAATTGATACGACTGATAACCCTGGTCTTACTAGGTTGATAACCAATGATACTGTTGGAAGTTACGCAACAATGTCAACGGGAGCATACGGTTCATTCATGCTTGGGGGCGGAGTAAACTCATTTACAATTATTGCAAAAATTAATAATTTATCGGTTGCTGGAGATGTTACATTTTGGGCATTTGGAGCGAGATATGCGAGTGGTGGAGGAAGTGCTTGGAGTGATGTAGGAGGCTGGGATGATGCATTAATGTTTGTCTATGATAAAGATACTGGGAATAACTGGTTAGCAGTCACAAGAAAGAATGGAACTGAAACTGCAACAGATACAGGAATTGCAGTAGATACTGATTTTCATAAGTTTGAAATCATAGTAAATGCAGGAGCAACAAGTGTGGGATTCAAGATTGATGGTACAACAGAAGCAACTAACACAACGAATATTCCAGATGATTTAAATTTGGACTATACTCTTACTGGTAAGCGAATATCTGAAACGGCAGTAGTAGCACAAGAAATGCAAGTTGATTACTTTTCACATAAGATAGAATTAACTAATACGAGGTACTAAAAATGGCAACAACATTTTCAATTGTGAGCGGAGCATTATCTATTAACATTGATAATACTGACTCACCATATACAATTACTTCTGCTGTAGTTGGAGCAGATGTAGATAGGAAAATTGTAATCTCTGCTGATACAACAAGTGGGGCAATAACAATAAACTTACCAGCAATTGATGAAGAAGGTTTTGATATTACTGTAAAGGATGTAGGATACAATGCAAGTACCAATAACATCACTTTAGCAAGGGATGGTTCTGATACCATAGAAGAAGGAACAAGTTTTATTGTAAATCAAGACGGACAATCTAACCATTTGATTTCAAACGATTCTGATAGTAATTGGGAAGTGATGGAATATTCTCCAGCTGCGTATCCTGTAACTGGTGATGGCGATGAGTTAGTAACTACGGAAAAAGCAACTAACGATGGTGATACTGGTTACATAAAAGAGTTTTATCACGATTCGGCAAGTCCTGCACAACATGATTGGTTAGCACAGATTTCAATGGATGGTAACAATAATAGTGCTGCACAAACTTCATACGCTAGAATTACAGGAATAATTGAAAGTCCAACTGCAGGTTCTGAACAAGGAATAATCATGTTACAAACTGCTGACGGTGCAGGCGGAGATTTAGATGACGAAGCAGGAGTATGTGGTGGATTGATAGCAACATCAACAGGAGCTAATTGGTTCTTAGGAGATGGGTTCATAGGAGGTTCTGCTGATGCAGTTACTCTCACTACAAGTGGTGGAACTTTAACTCTTGGGAATAATAATGCAGAGGTTATTAAGTATAAGGGCTTATTGGTTCCTTCTAACTTTACTACCTATTCAGCAGCAGGTGCAATTGCTCCTAGTGACAGGTTTGCTTTAATAACTTCAGATTCAACAGGGATGGCTATGACACTTGCAAATGGTTCGCAACCAGGTCAATTATTAACCTTAAGTTATGATGGTGAAAATGCAGGTGCAGATACTGTGATAATCACTCCTACAAGTTTCAGAGATGGAAGCACAATCACATTAACTGATGTTCATGATACTGCTGTGTTGTTTTGGACAAGTACCGGGTGGAAAGTAGAATCAACTTACGGGAATACAGCAATAGCATAGAAATATGTCAAAAGGGATAGGAGAGAGGATGGCACGATTGGAGGAAAAGGTAGATAATATAGATACCTGTGTCCATCAATTAAGAGATGATCTTAAACAATTCGTTGACAAGGCTGATGAGAAGTACGCAGCAAAACAAGTAGAAAGGATTGTTTATACTTTAGTAGGAACAATAATTACGTTTGTGTTAACAGCAATTTTAACCAAAACGTTTGGATTGTGGTAGAGAGGTAAGAATAGAATGACAAAATATATCCTGAATAGACAGAAAGGTTCAACGATTAATCATCCCTCTGTTGGGAAGGTTAGGGGTGGAGTGGCTTATGAAGTTACTGACCACCAAGCAAACATGATGAAACATATCATTAACATAATTGTGTTTGATGAAATAGTTTTTAAAGAGAAAGAGGTTTCAAAGAAGTAAGATGGCAGTAACACTATCCCAAGTATCAGCTGACTGTGGTGAGATATACGATGCTGTTGATGGAGGAACCACTGCGGTTACTTCAATCATAGCACGGGCACTCAACTTTGTTACAGCGGCAGGTTCAACAGACGATGCCGTAGTTAGACCATTAGTAGATGCGATGGTGGTTAACCAAGTAATGGGCGGTATTGATCCTGTTAACAAAACGATAGGTACACTATCTGTTGGGAACAAAGATTTGAAAAGTATGAGGGATTATTTCAAGAAAGAAGCCAATACAGCGGCAGTAGTCGCAGGAGTTTCACTTGACGGTCTTACTATCATACTGAGAGACAGCGAACAATGACTTTATCCACATCATTAAGAGGGGCGGCAAGGAACCTTATTGATACCTTTGGGAACGCTGGTTCTCTGTACGGGTATTCGGGTGCCACTAAAACCGAGAATGATGAAGGGGACATTACTGTCTCTGACTGGTTAACAGCTAGTAGTATTAAGGTTGTGGATGGAGATAACGTCCAAGAAGAACTATCAAAATCTATCCAAGGGATGGAATCAATTGGTGCTGACACCAAGATAATTAGAGATGATGAAACGGTTGCAGTAAATGACCGGTTAACAGTAAACAGTGTTGAATTTAGGATTGACCAAATTCGACCTGTTAGAACACAAGACACGTTAGTTGTTCAGCTTGTGGAAGTAACACGAGTGGACGATACAACTAACTGGTAAGATGGCACATGTGTCATATATGTCACGTGGGACAACCCACAAGTGACATGGGGACTAACCTATGGCAGTAAGTAAAAACACGCTAACCACAGATATTTGGGACACTATTTATACGTACATTCAAACTACTAACCCTATCACCACTAACAACATTTATTCTGCATGGAATTCTACGTTAGCTAAAAGTAAAGGTTATCCTCTTGTTATTATGCTCCCTCCCACTGCAAGTGTTGAAAAGTTAAATGTAACTGGTTCAACAGTTATGTCTGACATAATGATTGCTTTCGATATTTATCATAATTCTGCTCAGAACTTAAAGGTTGTTATTGATGAGGTTCGGGCAAAGTTACTTGCAGGAAGGTCAACCTTTGCGGGTGTTGGACTAAAAAACATGCAAATTGAAGGTGGCGATTTTGATTCATGGGAAGAAGGTAAAAAGAAAATACACAGGGGTAATTTTGAAGTTAAGTTTAGGTATGTGGAGATATAATGGTTACTAGGTTGGAAATAAGGGGGCTTAAAGAAGGTACACGGATCATTGCAGGTATTGGTAGAAGAACGAAAGAAGAACCTACCATGTTAACCCATTCACTTGCAAAGATGTTGAGAGAACGTATAAAAGCAAATGTCCCTCGTAGCAACAGCCCATTAAGTAGCGGCCACTCTACTCCTACTAAATTATTACATAGATTGAATCCTGTTAGAACGGTGAAACATGGTCATGTTGTTAGGTTTAAAGATGTGGCAGAAGATAGGTATTACGATTTACCCACCATTCTAGATGAAGGTGCAAGGGAACACCCCATTTCAATTCGTAATAGACCAATTATGTCGGGGATAAGTAAAGGGCGTAGGTTCTTTGCTAGGCAAGTTCAACACCCAGGCATTAAACCAACTTTCTTTTGGAGAGATGCAGTGAGTGCTTTTTTAATAAATGATTTTGAGGGGACTGTTGATAAGAGTGTATTGAAGATTGTTGGATGAGATTGATTAAACAACGGAGGAATAAATAAAATGGCATTACCAGATCACTTTGAAGGTGAGGACGTAATAATTACGTTTGAAAGGGACGGAGCTGCAACCGTAACAAATGTAGAGGGTAGAGTTTTAAGTTGGAACTTGAGTGGAGGTGCGTCATCTACTGATGAAGTGTTTGCATTTGGTGGGAAAACTTTTAACTTTCAAAAACCGAGAGAAAAGTTCACTGTATCTTTTGAGATTATGGTTAACGATTCAGACTTTGACTTTGTTCAGTTTAATTCCAGTACAGCAGGAGCTGCATTTGGAAGTATGGCTGGGAAAGTAGTTAAATCAAGTGATATACCTAGCCAATGGCGTGTTATCATGTGGTTCCAATCAGCTGCTAGTCACTTAAAGACTGGGACAATTACTGTACCAGACATTTCAGTAAGTGTGTATCGGATGATGTTCTGTGATTGTAAAGCGGTGACTTTTGATAAAGAATTTGGTTCTGATGAGTACATGAAAGGTACACTAACCTTTGAGTTTTCAGCAACAGATTCTGATGGTTACGCAAACTACTTTTCAGAAGAAGGGTTAGGAGTAAGTACAACTGCAGCAGATGCAAAGTTGGCATCATTAACCACTAGTGCAGGTAAAGGGTTAAAAACTGAAGCGAAAGGCTCATTAACTTGGTCAGTAACCACCACTCGGTCTTGGACAGGAGCGTACAGTACATAAACTTAATTAATTTTTTTATTTTTTTTATTGATTGAATAGGAGGATGATAAGATGGATTATGAAAATATAAAATTCACCCACGTGTTGGGTGCAAGTGAAATACCTAAACATATTAAAGATTGTCTTGAAGAACAACCTGCACGGAGCGGGATGTATAACTGGATATTTGTGTTTAAGGGAGAGATTAATACTTATAGGTCTATTACAGGTAAGTTACATGATTATGATATAATTCAATGTAACATGTCTCCTGTTGATATGCCAATGATTCTACAAATTAGGGATGAACTGACAAGGACAGGGAACACTAAAACTAAACTTGTTATTAATAACGATTATGTTACTGAATGTTGGGGTAAGTGGGGCATTGACCCATTTTACTATGACCACGTTCAGAGGCAAGGTGACATGGTATTTGGTACAGAATCTCACCAAGTATCGAACATGATACCCGGAACGTTTACTATTCCTCATCCAACTAACACTAAGATGTTAAAGAGGTTAGGTTCTGACGTTGAATCTGATTCTATTGGGTTCATATTTCATTGGTGGGCAGGAGAAACTTACTTACCTCACAGAACTTTGGAACGTGTTAAGAGAAAGTATGGTGTTAAGAAGTCCAAGATTTATGCTTACAAGCCTAATAAAGATGAAATGACTCATGGTCAGAAATTAATGTGGGACGATAAAATTGGTATGTTAGATTTCCCAGACTTTGCAGAGTACATTCAAGGGGAACGTTGTGTTTATGACCCTAACCCTTGCCATACTTATGGGAGGAATGGGGTTGAACTTGCTTGTTGGAAAAGACCAGTTGTAGGCAGTGATAGGGTATTCAGTTACAAAATGTTATTCCCAGAACTATGTTGTGACCCTTACAATTTCAATGCAACCATGGACTGTTTTGACATTGTGTTTAACCAACCAGACAAGTTAAAAGAGATTATGGATAGGGCTTATGAAAAAGTTGAATATTTTAATTATGCAAATAGTAAGAAAAGGTTCATTGACGCTTTGAAAGTATGTGAAGGAAGGGGGTGGAACAGTTGGTATTTAAAACAGTTTTAAATGAAAAGTACCCTTGGCCAACTGAATGCCCAGATGTCCAGTTAGATGGACATGGTTGGTTCAGAGAACAGAACGCTAAGAAACTTGACGAGTTCATTAAATCTGACCACATAGTTATTGAACTTGGTTCTTGGCTAGGTAAATCTACTAGATTCATGGCTGAACGGTGTAAACAAGTTATAGCTATTGACCATTGGAAAGGTGGACCAGAACATGTAGTATCCACCTACGCGTCCATTAAATGCCGTTTACCTATCCTCTACGAAACGTTCATTAAGAACTGTTGGGAGTACAAGGATAAAATAATACCTATCAGAGAAACTACTCTGGTTGGGTTAACAGAATGTTCTCAAGCTGGTATTAAACCAGACATCATTTACATTGACGCTTCTCACGAATATAAAGATGTGTTAGCAGATATTGAATTGTCTAGGAAACTATTTCCTGACGCTTTAATTATTGGAGATGATTGGGAAAGGCGAGGAGTTCATTCTGCTGTGATAAATCACGTTTATGATAAAGAACTTGTCCTGTCTGTATATGGTTGTGTGTGGTGGTTGAAATGAGAAGTAAAGAAGAGCTGAATGAGTTAGTTAAGAAATGGTCTGCACAAGAGTGGGCAGTTGAACAAGATAAAGGATTCATGCAGGTTGAGAGAGTATATACTTTTGATGATATGTTAAAAGCTAACCCTTACAGGTTTAGTTGGGTTAAGAAGAAAGCCAAGGGAGTAGGGACAGCATTAGATTTAGGTTGTTCAAATGGGATTATGACTCATCATTTGTTAGATATTGGCTATGAAGTGGTTGGATTAGATGTTGGTGAAGCTATCATAGCTGCTGCTAAAGAGAATGTACCCGCAGCTAAATTTGTTTTGGCTAAGGCAGACGAACCATTACCTTTTGTAGATGAGACATTTGATTGTGTAACTTGTTTAGAAGTAATAGAACATGTTAGAGACTTAGAACAATTCATGAAAGAAGCTATACGAGTATGTAAAAGGGGTGGCCAAATGTTTTTCACTACGCCAGTGGATCAACATTATGACTGTGACCAACACTTGCGGTACTTTAAGTTTTATGATTTAGAGGAGTTGTTTGATAAACTTCCTGTTAAAGAGTTTAAGATTTGTAGGATACATAAAAATGTAACCTATGAAGGTAGAAATTTGTTTGGAATTGAGGTGACAAGATGAGTGAAGGAAAGAAGATGGGAGAAGTAAAGGAGAGGTTAGATGATATAACAACTATTAACTTCTCAATTACAAAATGCCCTTTAAACGTATTTAAAGCGTTTAGTAGCTTTTGTAAGAGGGAAACTAATGACAACTATGCTTTTGGGTTAAAGCTACTTTTAGACTCAAGAGAGGCTAACGTAAAGGAAGTGGTTTTATATGAGCAGTACCTAGAACTAAAGGATGAGATAGAAAATATCAAAAAACAATTAGGGAATGAAGAAAGGAAGAAACCCAAAACAATGGGTTCAGGAGGAATGAAGAATGACAGATGAAATAAAAATTAAGTTAAAGGATGGGGAAGTAATTCTCAAAAAGCCAAGTAGATTAAGTAAATTGGTTGGGGAACCGTTAACAGTAACAATAGGTGGAGAAGAATTTACATTGAAACCGTTGACTATTAAAGACTTACCATTATTAATGTCCATGAATGATCCATCTTTACAAGTCAGGAATGATGCAATGATTAATATGATTTCAGAAACATTGAAACAGTGCGTACCAGATGCTACTATTGAAGAAATTAATAAGGTAGGACTTACGTACTTTCGGGAGTTTTCGGAAGCAATTATGAAAGTCAATGGGTTAGATGATGATCTCGAAAAGAGTAAACCGATTAAAGAATAAAGGGCGTTTATCTGACAAAGTAGTGGAGACAGTGGTGGTAGTTATGAAAGAGATGGGGTGGTCTTATGAAGAGACGATGGCTTGCCCAATCCCTTCTTACTTCGTCATTGTTAAAGTGTTGAGTGACAGGGCAGAAAAAGAAAAGAAAGAATATCAAAAGAGAAAGGGGAAATAAATGGCGACAAAAGCTCAAAAAATAGAAATGTTGTTCCTTGCAGTAGATAAGGCTTCTAGCACAATCACTCAAATTACTAAAAAAATGAAGGTTCTTCAAGATACCACATTTACCACTGCCCGAAAATTTGACACCATCACTGGAGCGATTAATTCTTCAATGGCAAAACGGGGGGGATGGGTTTCTGAAGTTCAGAAGATACCTTGGACATTAGGAAAGTCAGTAAAGGTGGTCACAAAGTTGGAAAGGAACTTTGAGAGATTATATGCACAAGCAAAAAAGTTTGATATGCGAATGTTAAGTATCATGTTTGCAGGGATGGCATTGAAACGAGCATTTGGTGGAGCGTTACGTTCAATCCATAATTCTTTTAAAAAAGCAGAGGATAACACTTCAGAGTTATCACGATCAACAATGGGTTTAAATGCGTCATGGGAGTTCTTAAAATTTAGTATATTCAATGCGTTAGACCAACCTGTATTTTTAAAAATGATTGAGTTTTTGATTAAAGGTGTTAATTGGATTTCTAAAATGATTAATAAATATCCTGAATTAGGTATTGCTATTATGGCTGTTTTTGGGGCATTCGCAGTAGGTGGTACAATTATGATGATCATTGGGCAATTTTCACTTGGTTGGCAGGCTCTTTTTGGAGTAGGAGGAGTATTAGCTAAATCCACAGCAGCAGGAGTAGCTGAATCACAATTAGCGATAGGTACGGGGATGAGCGCTATTTCAAAAATGTTAAAAGGGGCGTTCTTGTTTTATTTGATTTATGATGGGTTCAAAAAGTTCAAAGATGGAGATGTTGCAGGCATCTTTGGTGCCCTTGCAGCAGGCGCTATTACTTGGACAGCTGGGTTAGGGTATGGTGTGGCATTTTATTTGGCATTCAAAGGGATAGAGTGGTCATCAGGAAAATTAATGCAAGCATCTAACGAATTCCGAGCAGTTACAGATGTATTTCCCGACACTTCTATGTTACTTAGAGGGTGGGAGTCACTTAAAGCAGGGTTTACAGGTGGTGATGCTACACAAGCAATAATGGATGCGTCAGACGCTGCTTCATCATTGAATAATGGGTTTACTTCATTTCACACCATTGCGGCAGAGAATAATACTACTATGCAGAAGCTTAAAGAGGAGGCAGTTCTTCCTTTAAAAGATGAAACTGCGTTGTTAGGGGATGCAATAAATGAGGTTAATGTTGAGGATTTAGCAGGGATTGAACAAGCACCCAGTGTAATTGAACAAGATAATGCGAAAGCAGATGCCGCATTTAATTTGGCTGAGATGAGGAGACAAGCCGCTGCGGCTGCACGAGAACAAGCACAAGCAGAAAGAGAATTAAGAGAAGCGATGAGTAGTAATTATGGGTCTGCATCAGACGGAGTAGGTAGTTAAAAATGGTAAGTATATACATACATGATAGTGGGTATTTAAGCCCGACAAATACAGGTACAAGAGCAAGTTCAGCAAACATGGTTAATTCGGGGAATGCTATTGAGTTACATGGAGTAGAATTTAAACCAAGAACAGCGGCAAATTATGATGTGTCTCCTACTTTAGGAGTGTATGGAACTGGCACGGACACCAGTGGAGGTACGGTGATTCATGTAACGAGTGTAGAAAATACAGGATTTACCTTAAGGGGGGTTCTTGATCTAAGTAACGCAACAGACCAAGCATTAGTGACACCTATTGCTCAATTACCACGTACAAGGTGGTACAAGCTGTTATATTTTAATTCGTTAGATGCAACTCAGTTAATCCATAATCTTGCAGATGACACTTTTACAGCAGGGGAAGTAACAGCGTTTAGTTTAGGGGGTGCATGGAAACATTTTCATGTGTTTGTTCAAACAGTTACTTGGGCTCACGTGGCAAGGGCCCAGCCAAGATTAGAATATACTATTGTTGGCCACGTTACCAAAACGGAAACAAGTACAATATGACAATATTATTAAAGAGAATATTATGGTACCGTCTTAGGGACAGAGGGACAGAGTTAGTTAGTGACAATATTTATCAAGACCCTATTGATATTACAGATGATGTGGCATGGACTGGTGCCAAGGGATTAGATATTAAGAATAATGTGTTAACCATAACTTTAAGGAATGCTAACTCCCTTTATGTAGAAAACAATTTGATTAAGTTTGAGGAACAAGACCAGATTAAAGTTTATTTAAAACATACTGATGATAATGATGATGTTACCACTGCGTGGGATACTGATTCCTCTACATTCCCTTCTTCTACTGATTTAGTAGGTGTATATTATATCATTGAGTTTGCGATAGACCATTCACAGAACACAACAATCATTAAGTTAGTGTGTGCTGACAAAACGTATGTTCTATTTAACAAACTATATGCTAAAAATTATCTTGTTTCTGATGGTTTAACCGCAGCTGAGATTATTCAGGATGTAGTAAGGTTTAGTTCACAGAACCAATTTGGAGAATTTTCTGGGACGAGGGAAAACGCTGGAGTGTTTTATGACATTGATGCCAAAATGGATTATGAAGGTGGGTTCATAGAAACAACAAGGGCAGATTCTACTGCATTCCCTGACACTGCAATTTCTAAAGTGTGGAAGCCAATTTATGAATGGGTAAAAGATTTAAGCCAGCTTGAGAAAACGAACAGTGCTACTGAAATTTCAACAAATGCTTTGGTACAACCTAGAGCGATGATATTTTGGGTGGATGAGAATAATAGATTTCATTGGGTTTACCCCACTGATATTGTTGATTCTACCTTAGTGATTGGAACGGACATAATTATAAGTTCTTCGTTTGTTAAGAAAGTGTTTGATGTAGTTAATATGGTTATTTTCAATGCAGGAACGGACTTATACGAAACAGGGATATGGAATTACAAAGTTGATACTACTTCTACTGTTAGAACATTGAAGATGAGAGTAGTGCCGATGGTGGACATTGCCGAATCGTTAATTCAAAAAGATTATGGTGCTGATTTTAATCCTGCTGCAGACAGAGAGGCAGGAGCAGGAGGAAAAGGAGACGGGTATCCTGTCCCTCAGTTCCCTAAAGATGCACAGTATAATCTTACTGCCTGTGCATTTGTTCCAACAACAAGCTATGCTGCCGCTGCAAATATTACTAACGATTCAGATTATAATAGTGCGTTAAGGGAAAGGGCAACAGATGAAGGTTCAGCAAGAGCTCAAGCTATTTTGTCTGGGTTAGCAATAGCACGGTGGATGGGAAATCTAGAAGTAAGAGGAACATTGATTTATTCTCCAGGGGATTTAATACAGTACACCGATGCAGAAGTAGGGATTTATCAGGAGAAATTAAGGTTAATGAAAGTACAACATAATGTAGGAAAAAATGGTTGGTTCACTACACTTACATTAGAGAACGATCCAAAAGAACAATAGGTGATGATAAATGGTTATGACAAGTGAAGGGTTAAACAGAGTGAGAGATTTAGTGTCAGCTGATATGGTCAATGCAAGGCTTGGCACGGATGGTACTGCTGCCACTATTGATGATACTGATTTGAGGGCTGGGGACGCAACATCAGAGAAAGCTGTTACTAAGACAACCACTGATAGATTGTTACAGGTAAGCTACACTTTGTTAAGTACAGAAGGAACAACTGCTTCTTATAAAGAGATTAAATTTTATGGCACTGCTGATTTTGATAGAACAGTGTTCAGTGGTATATCTTGGACAAAGAATGGCTCTGAACAAATAGCAGCTACAAAAAAATACTTTTTTAGAGGGACATAAATGGGGAATGTTAGCCAAGATATTGCACAGCTTAAAAGACAAGTAGGTAAACTGCCTGAAGAATTAACAGTTGGAATTTGGGAATATTTAGAAGACATCTGGGTAGAAGAAGGCCCGTTAGTTGTTCAAACTACTAATCTGTTAGGCGGGGCTGGAATCTATGGACATGTCGGCTTTGGGATATACGGTACTTCCCGTTATGCTACTAACGAAGGAATGATTTGGGGACATGCTGTTCATTCGATATGGGGTTCTGCTGAATGGGGGCCTTTCTCTGTAGGATTCGTTTTAGGTTCTCCAATATTAGGCGTCCTTGGAACAAACAAATTAGGGACAGGGAACCAAGCTACAAACACAATTAGAGTTGTTAATACAGATAATGTGTTTAGAGAAAGGTTCAGAGATGATGATTTTGAACATACAAACACCACTGCTACATGGGACACGACAAACCATTTATGTTATTTTGGTGACTCTGAGGTTATGAAAACAGAAATTGTTGCACTTAATGAAGAGACATATACAACAGGAAAGGTTATTATCACTGGTGCCGCCCTATCCAACTTAACATTAGAATTACAATTTGATGGTTCTACGTGGGAAACAGTTTCAAATAATGTTTCATTTACAAGTACAAATGGTTCTACAAAAGGTATTAAATTTAGAGCAACAGCAGGGACAGCACACAGTAATAAATTTGCGTTAGCGTTTCCTGTTAGTTTTGCGGGGACAACAATCGAGGTTTTAAAGATAGAATATAGTTAGAGGTAAATACAATGGCATGGGATGATACACAAACAGGAACGGACACAATTACTCACACAGAGTGGAATACTATGGTTACATTTATCAAACAAGGAGATGTAACCGCACAGACAGCAACACCAAAAACGTTAGATTTGGGAGATGATGTGGTAGTATGTAATACTACTAGCAACGTTATTGCAATTACATTACCTGAAGCGGCTTCTTCTTTAGGTAAGAGATACTTGATCTTTTTGGAAACAGATGGTGGGAATAATGTAACTGTAACTTGTGCAGGTGCAGACACGTTAGACGGTTCAAATACCATTGGCACGTTAGCAGATGCAGAAGATTATTTCGAGATTGTTGCTGTGTCTAATGATAGATGGTTAATAATAACAAATAGTGGAGTGGCTTTGAGCTAGGAGGAAAAATAAAATGACGATACCAAATACTTATGTTAATGGAACAGTAATAGATGCTGATGAGCATAATGAGAATATTAATTATGTTAATCCAGTGTGGGATATAGAATTTGTAAATGCTTCAACTTTTAGCGGAATAATTGCACATAGCACTACAAATTATTCACTAACTAACGCAGGTGGTGGAACCATTTATTTATGGGATGGTTCAACATTCACATCTAAAAATTCAACTCCAAATCAAGCAGGAATATTAAGATTATGTAAAGATGATGATGCTAAAGGTTTCTTTGTTGAGTTAGTAGCTACAGGTGAAACTTCTTACGGTACCGGTGATGGTACTTCTTGGGCAGTTACAGCAAATGTTGGACATAGCATAACAGTTAATGATATGAGTTTCCCTACTGCTAACTTAATTGTAATTGGTGGAGATGATGGTGGTGGTGATTTTATTCAAACTTCAGTAGATCAAGGTGCAAATTGGGTTGATGCAACAACTTCTCCAGCAGCAGCAGTTGAAATATTAGATATGTTTGATGGAACAACTGGTTATTGTATAGACGCATCTGATAATATATGGAAAACTACAGATAGTGGTGACACTTGGGTTGATACAACTGATAATATTAGTAATTCACATGCTTCTGGTACTATGTTTTGTTTAACAGCGGACATTGTATTAATTTGTAGTGAAGGTTATGTTCATCATTACACCAATTCAACCAACACTCTCACTACAAAATTTTATGATCCGGGACAGCCATATCCTTCAAATTTTGTTAATACTAATGGATATATTTATCTGTTAATTCGTACAAGTTCAGGTGGCGATCCACAGAAACTATTAATTTCAAGTGATTCAGGAGTTACTTGGACTGAACAACCAGCATCTAGATCGGCTGGTGGTACATCTGATTATTATAAAAGTATGTTAGCAGCGTATGATACAGGTAAAATAATGTTTGTTAATACAGGACAAATATACAAACAAGACAGGTCAAACTTATAGGAGGATAAAAAATGGCATACCCCAATTACTCGGTAACAAATGATTTTACAAACGGAACTACTGCAGAAGCAGGAGAAGTTAATGCAAACTTTGCAGATATAGAAAATTCAATAAATGGTGCAAGTGCAGTAGGCGTTCCAGTTGCTTATGGTATTGCTCCAATAGGTGGGATTATTGCATGGGCAAAGACTTTAAGAGAAGTAAGCTCAACAGGAGGACAAACAAACACCACACAATCAGCAACACAGCTTATTGATTCAGCAGCTGACTTTGTTTCAGACGGAATAACTGCAGGAATGATAGTTCATAACGAAGATGATAACGAGTTTGCTATTATTGAGACAGTAGTGGATTTGAATACATTAACATTAGTAAGCGATTTAAATGCAGGGACTGCTGATGTGGACACTTTCAATGGAGCAACAGGAGTAAACTATGCAATTTATGCTACTCCAGAACTTCCAGATAACTGGTTAGAATGTAATGGTCAGTCTGTTAGTGATGCTGATAGTCCATTTAATGGGACTACTTTACCTAATATGAATGGAACAAGTGATACAACAAAAGCATTTATTCGAGGTGTAATAGGTTCTACCGATTTAACAGTAACGGATTCAACTCACACTCACAGTGTAGTAGTTGCTTCAGAAAGCAAAACTTGTGGTTCCGGTAGTCCAGGGAATGTTGGACGAGACGATACCTACTACACAGGTTCGTCAAGGGCTATACCCCCATATGCTGAGATGGTATGGATTATAAGGGTTAAATGAGGTAATAAAAATGGAAGAAAAAGAAGAAAAAAAACAAGAAGAAATTGAACAAGATGAATGTAAAGACAGTTGTTGTTAAAGATTCCTTTATTAAACAAGAAGGAAGAAAAGGAGTGATTGCCACAAATGTAAGATGTAGTGGCAACTGTACTTTTTGTTATGAGAAACTATTTTCTCAATTATTTCCAAAATCAAAAACAGTTACTATTCCAAAATATGATAAGGAAAGTTTTGAAGAATATAACAATGGTTTTAGAGAGTTTATCCAAAAATCAACAGATGACTTTCCAAAAATCTCTACGTTGCCTACAAGTAAGAAAAAAGGGATAGTTGAATATTATCCAAATTGTGACTTTTTTAGTTTAGGATTGTCATTAGAACAAATTGAACAAGTAGTTAAAAACATAATAAAAACTACGGAATTTAATGGTAAAAAAATATTTGACTTTTACACTAATGGATATAACCTTTCAATAAAAACCCTGAATCATTTAAAAGATAAATATTCGGGGATGTTTGGGATACATCTGTCAGCTATTACTTTTAACAAAGAATATAGAAGAAAAATGTTAATAGGCAGAGAAGATTCAACTAATATTAAAGCATTAGTTAAAGAACTGCCACTAAATTCGACAATATATTTTCTTTTCTTAGATTTTGAAACTGCAAAAAAAGATTTAGATTTGGTAGTTGACATGGCAAGAAAAAATAACATTAACATTTGGTTTAGTAAAATGTTTTATAACCGTATCAATGGAGGATTTGTAAGAAAAGTATCTAACGATTCAGAACCGGAATTTAAAAAATTTATATTTTACTTAAAGGACAATACTAAATATAAAGATGTTTATAATAAAATTCTTTTTAGTCCACACTCAAAGATGTTTGCAAGTGCTAAGAAAAAGCAACTATTGGATTTACTAGGGTTAATCAATTCTAATGAAGAACATTCAGCAGTTTTTTGTTCAAATGGTGCCTATGATATAATTAATAGGAAGTTTAGAAACACAGATATAACTGTTGTAAGAATAGATAGTGCGTTTGGAGGTACTGTTGATTTTTCTCTAGGAATTACATTTAAAACTATTTTATTAAAATTAGAGGAGTTCAGAAATAATGGTACAGGATTTAATAAAATATACATTCCAAGTACTATGTTGTGGGTTGATGGGATGTATGATGCTAATGGAGATGGAATAGATTTAATTGAAAATGAAGGAATTAGTGTTGAAGTTATACCTATTCCTTATCAAATGAAAATGCAATTACTAAATATAGATGATTGTTATAAGTATTATGGGGTAAAATAAAATGGCAAATGAAGGAGAATTTCCAAAAGTCGATGGTGACGTCTTATTTGAAACAGATGTTCATTACGCTAGTGGGATTATAGACGCAGAGGCAGGAGAAACACTTGCAGCAGGAGATGTAGTATTCATTTACATGAGTGGTCACGCTAACGAGGGAGAGGCTTGGTTATCTGACGCTAATGTTCAAGATAAGTGTAGGGTTACAGGTATTTGTTTAAGTGCAGGTAACGATGGTGATACAGTTAAGGTAATGACTAGAGGGGTCTATAAGACTACTGGTTTAACAGCTAAAGAGAGTTACTATCTTAGTGCAACTGCAGGAGATTGGACAACTACCACTTCAGGAGTTAGGATTGGACACGCAGTAAGTACAACAGAAATATTTATTGATGTTGTTCAGGATGATAGAGATGTTGTTGGGACGATTAAGCCTTGGCTACAAGACCATGCTAATATGATTGCTAATCCGTTAACGGCTTTTTGGAAGTTATGTGATGGGACAGCTATTAGTGATGCAGAAAGTCCATTGAACGGGGGGCAAGCTCCGGACTTAAATTCAACCTCAAGATTTATTCGTGGTGCAGGAACTTCTGATGATGGTACTGATGATACTGCGGCTGGTGCTGATACTCACACTCATAGTATGGGTACTGCTTCTGCTTGTGCTGATGCTGCTGATAAGAGTTCTGGTAGTGGTTTCTCTGCTGCTACTTGCAGTCACACTCACACTGTTAATGCGGGTAGTACCTTGCCTGCATACATCGCGGTTACGTTCCTCATGAAGATAAAATGAGACTGTTTAAATGGATGATTATCAAAGAGGAAGATTACCTTGACTTAGAAAATGTCATCATTGAATGGATGGAAATTAGTAGTTCTCTATCAAGTGAACTCGCTAAGTTAGAAGCAG
>Ga0209434_1000272_pt1 | contig 26364 bp, 20 predicted proteins | sample ETNvirnome_2_300_FD_184068 | JGI IMG/M metagenome (GOLD analysis project Ga0209434, IMG submission 184068) | Marine viral communities from the Pacific Ocean - ETNP_2_300 (SPAdes) (version 2) | ecosystem: Environmental > Aquatic > Marine > Oceanic | place: Pacific Ocean | collected 2013-06-22
CAATATAGTGATCATCCACATTACTGGAAATACCTAAAAATCCAATACTCCAATGAATCACTAATGAAAACTCTGAAGTCTTTCCCACAGCAGCAAAACTTCTATAGGCCATAAGAAGGGGAGAATCATCTTTGAATCCTTTAGGGTTTTTAGCAAATAACCCAAGCTCCGTAATGCTTTTTCCATTTGCTGTCCTCTCATCTAGAACTATTTCACTTTCAAAAGAATCCATAAAAAACCTAGAAACTCTTCCCTCTTTTATCTTTGCAAAATATTCATCACTTCCACTAAAAATAATTGAGGAAAGGGGGGCACTTGTATTAAGTAATTCTGTATAGGTAAGGGGTCTAGCAGTACTCATAGTAGAAGCATTAAACCCTCTATATCTTTGCTGAATAATCAGATCAGTGTCCTCTCCATAATCAGACCAATCAAAGGGGGCACTCAATTGATAAAAAGTGGAAGATGCTTGACGGGGAGGGGTATCAATATACCCAATAGCACTAGTACCTACTTGAAAGTAATAAGGACAATAATCATCAGGATAATCAGAACCAGTATTTGTCTGAATATCTATAAAAGCAGACCCCAATCCAGCAGTAACTAGATTAGCTCTATCTAGCACTACTTCTTGGGTGCCATCCTTATAAACTTTACAAACTGTAATGTGTCCTTTAATCATGAGATAACCTAAAATCCATTGTCCATTTAAGTATTAAGTTATTAGTCTGTTGAATGCCTGGGGTTACTCCATCATCCTTATTTCTAACCAAATTTTCAGTAAAAGTCTTCTTAGCAAACAATCTATATTCTCTGTTATTAGCCCCAGCCCTGTCTAAAGGCCACTCAAGATGGTTAACTACTGGAGTAGTAACATCAGCAAAACATTTCTGTACATCAAAAGTCCATAGTCCAATGTGATGAAGACCTCCATAGATATTAAACATCTTACAATCATCTGGGTGGAGGGCTAAACAAAAGTGAATTCTAGGATCAGTAACAAAATCAATAGGATTTGTCTGAACCCCAACTCCAGAAACAGTAGGATACCCTCTCCAATCAGTAGAGTCAGCGGGATCCCAGCCAGTAGCCCCCGGCCATTCAGTAGCTGCTAAAGCTACAGGAAGTACTCTACAAAACCCTCGGTAGTCCACATTAGCTCTACCATTAAAGGAGTGCGTGGACCCTACACCTTCAGCACTTGCTACAAGATTAAGAGTTCTGTCAGCAACAAAATCCCCCTCTAAGGAAGAAACTAAGGCAGTCCAAAAATTTCCGTTACCATGCCCATCAGCAGCATTCCAACTCACAGCAAAGGCTCCAACTGTATAGGCAGAGGCATCTTCTAAATTAAAGTTAATCCTATTTTCAAACTGTCCAAAAGACTTTGTTCCATCTCCACTCACATTAACATAAGCCATATTAACATCTTCTAATTTAGTGTCCAAGGGATCTGGGTAAGAAGGAAGTTTATAGGGGGGAGTATAAGAGGAGGCAGTAACAGTCCCTGGAACAGTCCCACTTAAATATAAAGCTCTTATTATACGATTTACCTTTACACTCCTATCTGGGTTAACCCAGGAAGTAGGGTCATTTATAGCAGCCAAAGTAACATAGGACGCAGGGGCACCAGTAAGCTTTTCATTACAAGTACCCGATGAAGAGACAGCATTATTACCGAAGTTTCCTCCTGCTGTTCCAAAAGAGATAGCATTCACCCTCCAATTAGAGGTATCCATTATAGAGGGGGTCACGGCTAAAACACTAGAGGGAGTGGTTAGCATATCTACAATAGTTTCCCCTGCCCCGTCTACAACTAGATTACTTTCTGTATGCAGCAGTCTACAGGACCCATCATCCTCTATGCTAAAAACCTCTACCTTACCTCTCATTTATTTCCACCGTTGTTAGGAAGTTATGATTTGAATTTATCGTATTGGGATACATTTGAATATTTGATCTGTAATTTAGTCTACTACCACCACTTACTTCCATAATACCAGAAGTAATGGTAGAGTTTCTACTAGCCAAATTAGTACTAAGATCTTTAAAGAATCTGAACACCACCTTCAAATCTGAAATATCTAATTGAGCTTCTCCATATTTAGTCTGGATGACTGCTTTATTATAGTTAGTAATATCTTTTACCTGGATATCTTCTAAGACCATATACTGAGTAGAACTTCCCTTCATTAGGAAGAACTCAAGAGTATACTTCTGATCTAGTCTATGTACCTTTCCAAACTGCCCCCTATATCGAGGAGGCGGTATAAAGTGTTTATTATTTGTAGAAAAATTAAACTTAATAGTATTAAGAGTTTTTTTACTAATATTAGCAATAGCTTGTTCATTAGATCCTGGAACAAAATTATAATCAACACACCTATAGTCTGTTACATCCTCCACATCCCCCCTTGTGAAATCTCTACTTTGAGACCTATTAAGTACATTATTTATACCTCCAGGCCCCGACAGATCAGAAACGGCTATGGGTTCCCAATAGTTCTCTGATGTTCCACAAGAAGTATCTCCTGCCACATAGGACCATATTTGATTAAGTTCAGGATCTGTATGAATCCAGAATCCTAAACTTAATCCTCCCGTAAATGTACTACTGAGATCTAGATTGTGTGCCTTAACAGTAACCTCATACTCATGATTTGGTTCTAGAAAATTTCTAGCTAAATCAGTAGAATCAGAATTATCAATTCTTACTCTAATTCTGGGGAGAGTATTTCTTGTTTCTGGCCTATGGTACTTAATAATTTGATTATTAATCAAATACTTAGCGTAGGAATACTTGCTCTGCTTATCTCTAGTTAAATCAAAGATAGAAAATATGGTATGGTCTCTAAACAGATAAGAAGTAGAAGTATCAACTAATTCAATCGAGCTTACTAAATGCCTATTTCTAAACTCTGGATAAGATAAGAATAAATCCCCTGCATCTGACGCTGCCGAAGTCCCTAGATCATGATTACCTTTTCCGTTCATCCCAGAAACACTCAAGACTCCACTTCCTCCGTAGTAAGAAATATCAACCTCTTCTGTAGTTGTACTGGCTGCTAAATACCCACTAACCTCTAATGCGGAACCGTCTATATCTAAATTAGAATTATAAATTAAAGGTCCATAAGTATGGGTAAAAATATTTGGACCTCCAATTAGATCATAATTATTATTAGTAGAGTGTCCAGAAAAAGTGCTTAGATAAGTATTAAATAAACTGTGAACCTTTGATCCAAAAGTAAAATGCTCATAATAGCTAAGGGACTTATCAGACGCTTCTTGGTTAATAAGGTAGTTTCCCATAGACTTAGGAATATCTAAACCTCCATAGGCTGCACTTTGAGCATACCATGCACTAAAATTAGCTGGCTCCAAGAGAGAATTACTTACTGCCCAGTCAGGATTGATATCCCCATTCTCCCCAAGATATCCAGATACCATAGAGCTTGCCTGAAGATACTTTTCAGTATCATGAGTTTTATTCATTACATATAAAATTTCAGGGAGCATTCCCCTTCTACCATAAGTGTTACAATCAGAAGAAGCAACGTCCTGTTTAATTCTAGAAGCAAAAGTATTACTAATATCATAACCGAAGAACGCATTAGATGAGCTTAAATTTTCACAAATATTCCATACCCCATCTAAAGCTTCCCTTCCTAATAAGGTTCCAATCCCATATTTTCCTTGGCTTTGCCTAACAATAACATCCTCATATCTTAAAGAAGAGGGAATAAACCCTAAAGGAAGATATCCTAATCCAGAAGAGTAATAGGTTGTGGATAGCTCTAAACTTCCTGGATTATTTCTACCTCCTCTGGTAAACATTTTATTCTCTGGGAGGAGATTATGGTAGTTTCTTCTCCGTAATGAGTTTCTTCGTACAGCCGTATAGTCGTTAGCTGCATAGAAGGTTTCTCCTGTTCCAGACAGCAGGGGATCATTAGGACTGTCCACTGCTGTCCTCTTGAACCTGTGTGGAGATAGTCCTTCTTGCGTTGCCACATATTCCATATTTACGGCGCAGGTTTCAAAGTTTGTTGTAACTGTACTAGATCCCTCATAAAGATTAGTAAAGTTAGGTCTCCATTCTCTACAATCGTTATCCCCAATAGCGTCTAATCCGTCTGCTACATCTGAAACAGTTAAAAGAACTTGTGGTATAGCATGAGCAGGAACAACTTGGTCTAAAACTTTCATAACCTTTGTTATACCATACTTAGAAGAGGCTGTACGTTTATAAGTATACCAATTAAAATCACTAGAAGTAAAATTCATAAGGAAGTGTGAAGACTTCCCATTCCACATACTCAAGAGACTTAAAGGATCTGGGGTTCTCTCACTAGTTGCTTCTTTAATAATGTTAGCATAATTAGGAGGATACGTTTTTTCTTTTGTAAATAAAAGAAAACTATTTAAAACCTTCTCGGTATCTAAACTTTGTCCTAAATTAGATTTAATATAATCAACTACTTGTGTAACAAAATTATATTCTACACCAAAACAATTAAGGTAAAACCCGATACGTTCTACCAAATTGGTGGTTAATTGGGTGCCCGTGTAATATTGTCTCTTCTCATATGGAGGAACCATAGCCACTCTGCCCCTGTATCTAAACAAGAAATTAGGGTCATACACTAGAGTTAATAGAACCGATCTAGAAGTTTTAACAGATCCCGTATAGAAAAGGGGGTTAAAACTACGAGGATCACGACTAGGTACAATGTTATAAAGACCAGTATAAGGTTCTCCATCTAATAATAATTGAGGTGAAGGAAAAGGTTCCCCTCCCAAATAAAATGCATCAGGAAATTCTCGCACTAAATCAAAAATAATTTTATCTACTGCATACTTAATATTCGTATCCATACTCGTAGTAGAGTAATGAGGGATACCGAATTTAAGAGCTACCTCAGGAGTGTAAGAAGTAAAATCCTTAAAAGTATTTGAACTAGTAGCTAACGAATAATACATTATATCGGGAATATAGGATTCCCATAACTCAGAAAGGGTGTTACTAGTTGTAACATTAAAAACACCTGTAGAGAACACGGTATCCAACAAATATTGGATTGATCTCTTAGTACCTTTCATTTTATAAATATAAACTGCATTCCTTAGCTGAACTCTCCACTTATCATAATCAGCCCCAATGTACTTCCAACCAATAAGCTCGCCTAACAACTCCAGGAACTCTTCAGGACACTTACCTATATCATAAAGGAGACTAAGCTCATTTTGTTCAGCAAGAGTATCAGCAAATCCAAAAGACATAGCCTCTAAAAATCTAACTAATGGACCAGCCTCTTCTGTGTCTGTGATAAGAGTTCCATCTAGGATAGCCGTAGAAGTAGTTAAATAAGTATCAAACGCAGTTTGTACTTTTCTATCAGGACTATTTAAATAATGAGGAGAGTATACAACAGTGTTTAAAGTTTTTAGTCTGTCTAATAATTGAGTACCGCTCGTATAAACTCCAGAAGGGGTGTTAGTACCTGAAACATAGTCTACGGGAATAACTCTATCAGATAACCCCCACACAGCCTCATTTTTCCATAGATACTCTTGATATAGATTAATAGTATCTTCTAAAACTACAGAACGACCAAACCAAAGTGTATTAGTTATTAATTCAGCTAAACCTGAGGAAGCATCATATCCATTAATGGGGCCTAACCTATTTAGGAAATATAACCATCCCAAATTATTGGCTAAATATTTATAAGTTCCAGAAGAATCACTAGCAAAAGCACCGTTTGTTAGTGCATACAAATCTGCTGTCGCATGATGACCCGTACAGACCATAGGTATAGAGGGCAAAAAAGTTCCACTTACATAATTTAAAAACTCTGCACTAGAAGTATAATCCTCGTATGAAACTCCTAAAGGGAGAAGTATATCCCTCATAAAATCATCAGGACTAATTTGGGCTGGAGACTGCTGCTTATGAAAATACTTAGCAAACCCCGAAGGACTATTAATAGCAGAGAGATGGGAATCATATTCTAAAGCAGAAACTGGCAGAATAGTATCTTGATTTTTATTAGCTAAGATATGAGAGTTAATAAGCTGATTAGGAAAAGAGACTTGGGTTCCACTAATGGCTTGTTCGTCTGAAAAATAAAAATTAGGAATAATTTTCCTAATAGCGTCTAAGTAATTTTGCTTAAAATACTTTTGAGAAGTTGCAATACTCTCAATATTGTCTTTAGCATTGACTACAGCTACAATCTCAGGAATAACCTGATTAAGGTCATTTATCCTAGATTTTTTTATGTATCTTCTTGACATTACAGGAGAACGGTATTAATTGTAAAGTTATTTAGTTGGATAATCTCATTAAAGTCTACAGAAGTAACATCAGGAAGGTTATCAACCGTAGCAAATCGCACATGAGGAAGTCTAAAAATTTCTCTAGTAAGATCCCCGCTGACAAAAGGTGCCCCAAACTCAGAATTATCAACATTAAAATATTGAAGGATGACGTTCTTTGTTTCTTGCTCAATCTGAGACTCTATAGATTTTAATTCTCTATCAATTCGAATGGTAACAACAATATCCAAAGTTCTGATTAAACCGTCTACAACTACCACCTCATCTGTTAACATTTTTTTAGGTTCTATCTCTTCTAAAAGTTCCTTTTTAAAAGTGGTAGAAGCTTTTTGTAGGGTGACATCATTAGCTCGTTCTAAAGTATAAACATCAATAATATTTCCAGAAGAAAAAGCATCTCGTACTACTGCTGTAGTCTTTCCTATAGTACCTTGTTTACTTCTAAAAGTATTTCCAATAGCAACAAAATCTTCTAAAGTAACTACCCTATCTTGTCTCTTAAAAGTATAAGGGGCATATTTTTTAGCGTGTTCCGCAGTCTCTGCTGACGAACCTCCTGTAGCTGCTGATATGTTTTCAGTAGTAAAAGTAGAGGTCCCCGCAACACTTAATTCTCCAGTAGTTTCTACGTTAATAACACCAGCACCTATATTACCTCTAGTTCCCCCTCCCACTCTATAAATAACAGTAAAACTTGCTCCTGCTGGGGGGGATATCCCTAAAGCATTATCCCCAAATAAAAGTGTTGCAGCATAATTCTCATCACTAATTACTTGAAAAATTTTATCATCAGTACCCGATGCTGAATACAGCCTATTAACTTGGGTATATGCCCCTTGGGCTGGGTCATCTGCTTGTGGAGTTGTAACATAAACCTGCACACTGCCATCAATAATGGGAGCGTCTGTTAGTGTAATTCTTTTATTTCCCTCTAAAGTATTAAATGTACCCTGTTGAACGGTTAAAGCCCCTTCTAATAGTGCTATATTATGAAAAACTAAATCTCCTTCAGCCTCCGCTTCCTCTAATGCTATACTGGCAATAGGATTTTGAATATCTTGAATTGCATTATTAACAATTTTATATAAAGTATAGTTAACAGGTGCCCCGTCTTCTTTAGAGGTTATAGCGAAGACCCTTTGGGAAGGGCTAAAAGTAACTGGGTACTCTCCCGCTAAACTAGTTTTATGTGTAAGCCGTGCAGAGGCTGCTGCTCCTAAAGGTCCACGCATATCCACCCCTACTAATTCTAAAAGCTTCTTTAAATTATTTCTAGTCTTAACTGTTCTTAAATAGTTTTCGTTAGCCAGCATGTCTCCCTTTAGAGAGAAGACTGTACCCATATATGCCACTACTTCTACTAGCATTAAACCTAAATCTGATTCTGAAAAGTTTTGGTAGTCTAAAGGATATACTGATTTAATATACCCCAATAAGTTTTCTCTAAGGGAATAAAAATCTGTTCCCGCATAATCAATATATTGATTTTTTTTACGGTCAGGAATAGTCCCTAGTTTCATAAAATCTGTGCTTGTTGTTCCTGAAAATACCATTATGCTACCTTAACCTCTGCGTCAAAAATATCTAAGGACCCATCCAAAAGTTGAAGGGTTAGTTTTACTACAATCTCACTTCGTACTGCTTCCAATTCATTAGATAAAACACTTATACTAATCACATGCGCCATACTAAAATAAGTTTTTAAAGTTTTTAAAATTTCTGTCTTAATAAGATAAAAAGTAGTTTCATCTAAAGGTTCAAACAAGTACTTCTGAAGGGAGACTCCATAATTTGGAAGCATTATTCTCTCTCCACGCTCACACAAAAGAAGCTGTCTTAAATTGTTCTTAATGAGGGAAAGACCTTGAGCCTTACTAAAATAACCCCCCTCATTTAAATTAGTTCTAAGCTCAGGAGGTTTACCTATAGCCGTTTTAAAAGAACCAGCAAGGGGATACACAAAACCATTCTTACTTTTAATTTTTGAAGTAATAACTTTCTTAACATTAATACTGGTTTTTGCTCCGTAAGTGTTGTGGGTAGTAGTAATAGCCATTTCTAGTATTCGTAAGTTCTAATATTGGTGAAAAACCCTCTCTGAGCTTTATAGTTCTTTAATGCCTCCGCAGCAGTAATCGCTCTATTATATAGTTTAAGACTTCCTAAGAACCCATACAAACCACTTTTTTTACCTCCCCATTTTCCTCCCATGAAATTCATCCCCTCATTAGATCCAGAAGAGTAGGTTCTGAGGTCTTTAGTATGCATACCGTCAGTATAACCTCCTCCTATAACCCAGGGAGTAAGAGCAAGCCTTGTTCTCCCGCTAGGTTGGGGACCGTCCCAATACCAGAAATCTCGGTATCCAAGACTATCGGGGGGAAACAAGGGAGCATTGGGGGGGAGATCTTCCTCATATTGGACATCGTAAAAGAAAGAAGAAGCATTTACCATAGAAGGGATTTGGGGAGGTCCTACCTCTCCAAAGGTCCTCTCTACGCTAGATGCAGTTAACAAGTTCCCATTTAAATAAATACTTACTAAATCTTGTCCGTAATCTACCGTAACGGTAGTATGAACAAAGCCACTAGAACAATCATTAAACATGTCTCCAACAGAAGTAGTAGTAGAAGTATCTATAGAAATCCCATAAAACCCACTAGGGGCTACTTGATCAGTAGGACAGTATTTAGGATCCCCAGAAGCCGCTAAGAAAGCAACCCCACTAGTATTAATAGATTGAGTAGGGCTCATATGAAATACAAGACCCTCAAGTATGTCATTATCGGCAGGATTATTACTAGGTCCAAATCCCTTAGTAATACGTCTATCCCGTGTAAAGCCCATTAACAATCCTCTGACAGTATCCTCATCCTTCTTAGGGCCTATACTCCAACTCTCATCAGTAGAACTATAAGTCCCTCCTCTATTCTCACAAGAAAGAACAACTCTGTGGAGAGCAGATAAAGACTGATCCCCATTCCATCCTAATCCATTAGCCTCGTCAAGGTCTGGTAAATGTGTCCAAAAATCAAACGTAGCTCCTGTCTTATTATATAACAAACTATCTATATCCGAATAACCGCTTTGAAGTTTTCCATATCCATAGGGTCTATATGCTGAATATAAATACTCATTGTTAGTAGTATACTTACTTACTTTAGTATTACCGTCACCGTTTACCCCAGAAAAGAAGTTACACATTCCTCTAAAATAAGGAAGTCCTATACCTGACGGGAACATACTATCTATAGAAGACGCAACCAATTGTGCAGCACCTTCGCTAGAGGAGCTTGTAGTACAGTTTATTGATAAATACTTAGAGGAATCTGGTTTAACTATATCTGCATCTAAAAAGTTATAAACACTAACGAGACCGTCTGTAGTAATTTGATCAGTTAAAGATAGCAAAGTTCCACTAGTCCCACTAACAGGAAAATCAGAAGTAATTATTTGACCAACTCCCACAGGGGGCACCATTAAACCTTCTACAGTAAAAGCGTCTTGAGGGATGTCACTCTTAATAAAAGTAGGACAGAGGGGGAGAACCATCCCAGAGACCTCACCAGGATTGAAAAGTAGATGTTCTTGCTTTTGTTTTTCAATTGCAAGTAAAGAAGCATCTAAATCTACGAAATTATTAATAGGGATCCGTCCCTTAATCGCTGGAGCATCAGTGGGAGAAAGTAGTACATGCACTTCAATTTGTTTTTTCCGTTTATTAATTTTTTTATCATGGGCAGCTACTTTAGCATAGAGAGTTTGGCGTTGATTAGTTAAAACGGCACTATCTTCAGCATACCCCTGTTGTTGAAGCTCAGTAATATAGGAGGAGAGATCATATACTTCTCTATTACGTTGATCAATAATAACCTGTAAGAAGTGATCTTCTGCATAAAAATCTTGTACCAAAGGACTTTCATTAATCTGATCTATATCAAAAGCGGTATTAGCCCATTTATTAAACGTAGCCCACTTTACAGGATCCCCCTTTCCCCCTAGGTTAGGGTTATAAGCATGCAACCACTCTACAGCATTAGCAGGGACTCCAGTTCCAGGAATAGCATTACCAGAAGAATCATAGTAAATTGCATTAACAATATTAGTAATACATCCAGAGTAGTCTAATCCTCCTCCATAAGAATCATAGTAAACCCCCGTTTTAGAGAATAAAAATTGTCCATCTTTTGATACAGGAGGAAGCATACCACTAGAATTAATAACATCTACAAAAGGATTAAAAGCATCTCCAGATAAATCAGGAGGAACAATAGGGAATCCATCACGCCCCACTTCCGCATCTACTAGATTAAAAGTAGTGGCCCCAGAAAGAGCTTGTCCCAAGGTTTGACCATACCACGGACTATTTGGATCATCGTTTCTCATGTTTTTCCAGAAAACGGGCTCTGGATTATTCTCTGGGTCTGCCAAACGAGCTTGTTGAATTTCTCTAATGTTTTGTTGTTGGGCGTCTGCTTGAGCCACAAACCCAGCAGCCTCCTCTAAAATTTCCTTATTTTGATCATAAATCAAACTAGCAGCCTTAAGTGCTGGAGGGGGTGCGGGGAAAGACTCCACGATATTCCCGTTTGCATCCACCATGTCAAATCCAGCCATCTTATCTGCAATAGCAGAAGGCCCTTTTTGAAGAGCGTTAAAGGATTTCATCTTATCTATACACGATTTCATAACATCAAGCTGATTAGCAACATTCTGTCCTATAACCCAAGCTTCTGCTCCAAAACCTAAGATAGTACCCAAGCCATGTAAGTTATCAAGACCTTGTAGTAAATCCTGCTCTACCCCCTGATTTGAGGAACTAGAAACAAACACAAATCTTCCCAAAGTAGTATCGTATTCAATAATTCCAGTATCCAAGAACACCTTTCTCATTATATCTTTGAATACAGAATCAGCTAAATTTTTGCCATCTTCAATTCCTGAATTAATAGAGTTTAAGACTGGGGAGGGGAAAGCGTTTAAAACATCTTTAGCAAAATTTAACATGCACTGAGGAACTCCAAAATGGGTTCCCATAGCATCTAAAATAGGGGTTGGTGAGCTTGTAATAATACTTGCTGCTTTTGAAAAATCGAATGTTGCCATATTAGTTCCTAAGGAGTATACCCTCCGCTATTCGCACCGTCTGCGTCATCATTTAAATAGATATTAGGGCCACCATCTATATGTACGGCCCCACCATTAATATCTACTTCCTTTCCATTAATTTCTACTTCGGTCGATCCATTAAGTTGTACCAAAGGGGCGTTAATTTCTACTTCTAGATCACTCTGAAGTGTAATCTTTTTATTTGCTACTATATCTACTGTTCCTGCTGATTCTACAATCACCCTGCTATGAGGTCCTGGGGTATGTATATGGACAACTGAATCCTGTTCTAAAGCACTTAGAGATATGTTGTTATGGTGAGACAGTAATTGAATGCAGCCCGTACTTTCGTTTCCAAAAACTCCCTGTCTACTAGCCTTATACCCCCCAGCACCAGGATCTCCTAACCCAGTAGAGGGGTTCCCAGCCCCATCAGTTCTTCCATCACAGTTGATTCCTCCACCATAGGATTTAGATGAAGTAGATTTATTTTCAATCTCTACATTAAGACCATCCTCTACCCAAATATGAAACCTATTCATTAGAGTATACATATTCACAGGGCCGTGCGTTCTCATATGGTACTCTCCTTGAGCAAAGGGACTTTGATTACTCATACCGCTACTCCAAATAAAGAAGTCCTTACCCCTGTGTTCGTTTGTCATAACAATCCCATCTACAATGGGACTGTCAACAGCCTCAATCCGTTTTCCATTTCCACTCATGATCCCAATTCTATGATCTTGAAAGGGGTTCTTAGCTCTTTCCGTAGAGTTATACCTATCTGAAATTTTAAAAGCATCCCCCCTATAGTTTGTAATACCAATAGCTTCTGGTGTAATTCCCTTTCCGTCATACATATCTTGGAATCTTTGAGGCCATGCGCCCTTCTGGTCTTCTGTCATTTCAGGGAACATCCCCTCTGGAATATTTGGTCCTGCTAATCCAGGCTTATCTTTTTCTACATAAGATATAAAATCTTCCGCAGCCTGAGGTAACTCAGAAATATCTAAAGGTACATCCTTATTAAGACCTGTAATAGCCCCCATTACAGAACCTACATAAAAATTTCCTCTAAGCTCATCCCCCTCAAGGTTTACTGAATCCTCATACAAGCATAACACTTGGCTACCCGCTGGAGGTATTGCTACAAATCCTTCCTGACTATTGCCATAAGGTGTGACATATCTCACATCTTCCGTTTGATCCTTCCCATTAGACGATAGTTTAAATACAGCTTGGAAGATACCCGTTCTGGTAACATCAGCCTTACTCTTTACAGTCCCTATTTTTAATCTAATTGCCATTTTATGTCTCGTAAACCTCTTTATCTTCTTTAACTAATGCAGCCCCTTTTCCTGCTCCTTTTATAATTAAAAATTCTGATTCAACCGTATCCGCACTTATAGTGTGTTTAAAACTTAAAAGAGTATAAATACCGCTAAACCAAGTTGAGGGCTTATTAATAGAACCGCTTTCTGATACGGCTTTCGTAAACTGCGGTTCTACACAGTATAATAGACAAGCTCTAGTCATCACTCTTCTCATACTAGCAAGATTAAAAAGTGGAAGAGTTGTAATCCTCCCTGTCATTGCTGAATTAGTAATTTTATCAGCAACCTTCATACTATGAGTTATAAAGGGCTTAGAGGGGGCATTTCCTGGCATATTTTTAGTTGATAAAGGAATAGGATCTGGTTGAGTAAAAAGAGCAGAGAAGGCTTTCCACATAAATATTTTAAAATTATCTTTTGCTGCGTCTCCCTCAAAAGTCATATCCTTTATATCTACAAAATCTTTTTCTCCCAAACTATTAAAAATAGTATTCCACTCATCAAAGTCCTGAACATCATCCCCATTCCACCAATCCGCATCATAATAAGGTTCAATCAGTTTCCAAAAACCCTTAGGCACATTATCTTTATCTTTATCAGCTAAATCTAAATTAGCCATTTTTTGGAACATTGCCGTATAAGTTCCTGCGAAATCTTTTGGAACAATTCCAGCCACCTTCGCTTGTCCTGGAAGGGAGCCTGCTGCTCCTGTACTCATAGCTGCGAAATAAATTCCATCAATATCAATATCTACACTAAGAACATTAGGATTCTTTACCCCAAAAGTAAATACTGGCATTCGTGACGATTGTAAAGGCTGGTTCTTTTTCAAACTAGCAAGACTGTTACTCTCTAAATTGGTATCTTCTGTAAGAGCTAGAGCATCCTCAAGATCCCCACTATTCATAGGACCAAAAGGACCAATCCACGGTATGGGATATACTAAGTCTATTACATTCTTCATATAGCCAATATCTAATCCATCAATAACATCTAAAGGATGGACAGTTTGTACCATTTTGGTTTCAGTAAACCACTCAATATTATCCTGACTCAGTGTAGGCTCCTTATCTTTGAGATTCTCAGATGTATCTAAACCAAACTCCTGAGCCATTTGTTTACTGCTATATTCCAGCATTCTAGCTTCCAGAAAGTTATTAATAAAAACATTATCTCCCCAATAAAGTAAGGGTTCTGCTGGAGTGTTTATTAATCCCGATCTATGCATAATTCTTAATAACTCAAAATCTGTTTCTCCTTTTACTTGTGTTAGAAAATCCATTTTTGGTGGAGAGTCGTCTGGGGCAAACTCTTCAATTTTATTTTGAATCGCTTTTCCAACTGCTGATAGTTTTTCTAGAAAGGTCTGGGAAACGTAATCACATTCCATAACTGCTTTAATATTTTTACTCTCAAACCAATCTCCAACATCTTCTACACATTCACACTCTTCTAAATTTTCAAAAGTATTCTCCCCCACAGGTCCGTTGGAGGAATGAACTCCTGGATTCATAGAAGACTCAGTGGTTTGACACAACTTCATCCCAATTCCCTCTAAAGCCTCACCAAATCCCTTAAGATAATCTACCTCAAAATCAACATCAATTGTAGTATCCCTTTTTATCCAATCAGGGGCTCTCCAACTAGCACTATTAACACAGTCCTCTAAATACTTCTTAAGATGCTTATCTAAATCAGGAAAACAAACTAAAACATTATCATAGTTTGTACCGTTTTTAATAAACTGTGTTATAGCATCTTTTACTACTTTATGAAAACTTGGTCTATTGGGCCGTCCCAAGTAATAATCAATATCTTCTTCAGCATAAGCATCGGTATCAATGTCAGGAGAAACTCCTTCTACTTGATTGTTGGCTTTATAGATCTGTTTATATTTATCAGCATAAGCTTTGGCTGCATCCTTATTAAATATTCGATAGGACTCTCCCTTTGTAACAAGACCCTTTGTAAATAAGGATCCAAAAGGTTTAACTCCCATTCCCTGCACAGCATTAGGGTGCGCACTTACCCCTTGAAATTTCAATTTTAGAGTGCGAGGCTCTGGCCCAGCAAAAGAATAATCAACCCCTATAATTCTTCCATAACAGTGTACAGGAGCCCAGTCTATCAAGTCATCTCCACAACCATAAGTAATATAAATAGGTCTTTGAAATTGTGTAGTGGCTGTTGCTAACTGTTTATTGAGGATCTCAATAGCGGCATCGTTCTCATTAATAGCTTCTCCCGCTTCTACCTCCCCCTGTAGCCCTGTATTTTTAGAAAATAATGTTTCCTCTTCCCCAATTTTATCTTCTACGGCTGCTAATTCGTTAGCTAGTTTTTTTAGTTTTTCAGCAGAACCATCAATATTGTTTAATCGCCTCTCTTCTTTTTTTAGTTTGGTTCTAAGAGATTCTTGAAAAACTAGATCATTTTTCTTTTTAAGAAGATTTCTACCCACTGGATTATTTTTAATATCCAAAATTCCTTCTACGGTGTTATCCAACATAGCCTGTTCAAAGACTCCCTGAGGGTCCATGAGTTCTATCTCTACACGAGCGTCTGATCCTTCCCCACCTACTGAATGGTTAAGGGAAATAAAAGTAGATCCAGGGGCATTATTAAAAATATAGGTTTGAGGATTAGAGGTTATAGTAGAACCAATAAGATTTAAACCTAGTTGAGCCTGTAGTCTAAAGGCTTCCTGTTGATCTTTATATATTTTAAACGCTTCTAAAGATCCCATTTCCTGAAATTTAATCATAACTTCAGGGTCATAAGACATGACAATGTTTACTGTGGGAACAACTTGCATATTTATATTATAGGCTTATAGGGATTCTAATAGGATCTCCAGCATTTAACGCTTCGAACACATCAAATGTCGAATTTCTTTCGCAAACTACCCACCACGCTGCTGGAGTATCTAAATACAGATTAGAAATTAGGTCGGGTCTATGCTCATATCCAGCGGGTATTTTACCAGAAAGACCTTTAAAAGATCGACTACTCCCACTTCCTCCAAAAGTATTTTCATATTGAGTACTACCAACGCTAGTAGGAATACGAACTCCTTTGTGGGATATAGTTACATATCCAAAACCACTTCTATTTCCAGGATATTTATTTTGCATATTTTAACCTTCAGACCAAAAGCCCTGTTCTGGGAGAGGATCTGTTGTGTAGGGTGAATTTATAGCACTCTCCCATCCTGCAAGATTATCTCTCGTTAAAAATTTTGCAGGTTCGTACTGTCCGAAATCCCCCACCCTCACCTCTTCTAAAGTTAGAGCCACCGTTAAGCGTCTGGGGGTAAGGGTTTCTAAATGATACCCCGCTTCCTCTTCCCAAGATAGATTATAGGATTTACAGATACAAGGAACACTTTGATACAGAGTTCCAAAATCTAATCTTAGTAGAGGAGGACCATACAAAGGATTAGTAGCCTTATTAGTAACAGAAGTTCTTAAAAGAGCTATAAAGAATAAAAGAGTATCAATAACTTTATGTATTTCAGTTACAGCAGATTCAGGTAAATCAACATTAGCTCCAAGAGGTCCTAATACCGAATTCAGGACCGCTTGGGTAGCTTGGTTTCCATAAAGAGTAGATAGTTGAGCATTATTTAAAAAGGATCCTTCTGATTCTGCTAGTATAGACAAGTAAACTTTTTCTACAGCCTTGGATAAAGAATTTGCAGCGTCACCTTTTTTTTGCATTGAAGAAAATTTTGCGTTTTGAGTAAACAACAATTTCTCAGACTCCTTTCCAGAGTTAGCAAAGACTCTCGTAAACCTATTAATTCCCATCTCATGCATTGCTAAGTGGGGCAAAGTAAAATGCATCTTAACCTTTATCTTTCTGGAAGACGCTCCTGTATAAGCAAACAAACTTCCTGCTCTTCCAACAGGATTATACTCAGCATAGTTAGCACTTTGAGTTTCTGTAATAGTGGGATTTTCATAGAAGGGCAAAAAGATAAGAGGTTCTGGATCTCCTCCATAATGGAAAACGATACGAGACCGTTGATCCATTGCTCGACTATGAAACATTTTTCCGTAAGTATCAAGATTAGCCATTAGAGGTCATTCCCCACTGCACCCTGTCCCATAGATCGTCTTTCTACACCAGGAGAAACTCTACTATTAGCTATTTGTCGGTTTCTTTGATTAATACCATGTGACCCTTGATCATTATTTTCTTGGGACAGTTCATTAGCATCATGTATAGCTTTGACTATAGCCTGTAAAAGCACTATTGTCTCTTGGGCCTCCGCTCTCATCCTAGGACTATCTGTATTCTCTTTCCTTTGTTGTTCTCTCGCTATATTGTCTTTTAATCCTTTAAGAGAAGTACCTGCGGGTACATGTGTACTACCAGATATAGGATTACCAAACATATCCGTACCAGAATCCTCTATAGTAAACTCAGGAGAATCTTCTCTACCATAAGGACCAGCCATTGCCAGTCCCCCCATTTTTTCAATATCATCAGTAGATAATTTACTTAACCCCGTTGCTGTTGCGTTTAATGCAGAAGGAAGTTTATTAAGAGAGTCTACTAATTTATTAATATGTTTAGCAGCTTTTCCCATCTTTACTAGTTTTTCTACAGGATCATCTCCTGCGGTAAACATGGAGAAGAATCCAGAAACGGCTCCTCCTGCGGAAAGTGCAGACAATCCTGCTGCAACAGAGAATAAGGCTGGACCTAATAGGAAAAGACTCATTATAGAAACTCCTGCTAGTGCAGTCATTACAACAGCTAGTTGTTCAAGTCCTGGTGCGGCAATAGCGATAGCCACCGCTAAGGGAATTAAGGCCAATCCTAATACGGCAAATGCTGACGCTCCTGCCATAATAAAGGGAGAAAGAAATGCCGCTCCAGTTGCCGCAGCGGAAAGTACCACAAGGGCTCCTGCAAATGCAAACATTGTATCCATACCTACACCCTTAAGTAAACTAAATCCAAAGGCCAATGGAATAAGGGAAGTACCTAAGGCTAGAAAAGCAAGAGAACCTAAGAAAATAGCCGCTGAAAGGCCCCCTGCAATGACCGCTGCTGCACCTAGAATAATTAAGGCCCCAGAAAAGGCAATCATCTGTCCTATGCTAATGCCTTCTAGTAAACTAAATGCAAGGGCTAAAGGAATAAGAGCAAGCCCTACTAGTCCTAATCCTGCTGCACCTAGAATAATTGCTGAAGTACCAAAGGGTTTAATACCCATCTTAGCGAAAAATAGAAGGGTTAAGGCTAAGGCAGTAATTGTTTTGAACCCTACACCCTTCATCATCCTTAAAGCTATAGCTAGAGGGATAAGAGAAGCCCCTACTAGGGCTATTCCTAATGCACCTTTAAAAACTTTTCCTTTGGAAAAAGCTTCAATTCCTTTGGCAATTCCAGTAAGAGTATTCTGTATTAAGCCTCCTATTCCTCCTCCAATACCTTTTCCTAAATCAGCTAAACCTTTTCCCATCCCAGAAAGACTCTTTCCCCAACTTCCAACATCTTTTGAAGCAGCACCTCCACCACCCCCTCCCCCCGAAAAACTAGAAACCTTACCCACAGCCTTAGATTTAGCAGTTGGACCCTCTTTCCAACTTTTTTTCAAACCACCAAAGAATTGACCGGGTTTGCTTTTCCAATCCTTAATACTTGGTGCCTTGGTGATCCTACCTCGCCCACCTTTCCATCGACCCCCTCCACCCATACGCTTATCAAAAACCTTCCCTAAAGGGTTAAGTAAAGCATCTTTGGCCCCTCTCCACATACCCCCAGCGGCAGCGGCACCTCCCCTGAGAGCCCCCCCTACTCCACCAACTACTCCTTTAGCTATCATTACTGCTTTAAGAGCCAGTATACCTGCCAGAAGGGCTGCCATCCCTATTACAACTCGGACGGCAATAACTGTTGCTTGACGATGTGCTTTAACAAACTCCTGAACCCTCCCCATCACTTTGTAAATTACCTTTATTAAAGGACTAAAAGCTTCATCTTTTATAGATTGCCAAGTAGTTGCAAATTCCTTACTAACAGCAGTTCTCTCTGCGACCATAGCACTATAGTCTGTCATGGTCATGCCCATCTCTGTAGCCGCCTCACTCATCCCCTTATAGACCATAGCTCCCTCAGCCATAGCAGGACCAAGAGCATCAGAAACAGCCTTGTACGCGATTGCAGGGTCTCCTGTGCCTTGCAAATAAGACTGGTACATATCATGAGCCGCCCTACCCGCAGTTTCAACCATCATTAGGGCATTTCTAGTTGCATCCCCTTCACCTTTAAGAAGAGCTTCCCTATCTGCACTAACTCCAAGTATCGACGCTGTAATAGCCCCTTCTGCTGATAACATAGAATCTAGAAATTTAGTACCAGACTTAGCCATTTCTGGGCCAAGAGCAGCACCAATTGCAGCACCCGCTTCTAAAATCTCAGGTCCAATATTAAGAAGAGAATACATCTTCATGGAACCTTTTAATTCTCCAATAGCCCCAACTAACTCTTCTGTAGTCATTCCAAATCTTTGGCTTAAAGATTGGACTGAACTATGAAGATTGGTTTGTTGCTCATTGGACATTAAAGTTCCAGCAGTCAATCCTTGCATCTCTTTCATTAACTTTAAGGAGTTGCCTCCTGTAATTTTGGTTTGTGCGAGGAGTAAATCAGTAGCCTGATTAGATCTTCTAGAACCTGCCGCAAACTGTTCCCAACCTATCTCAAGAGCTTTCCCATACCCAGTTATACCATTAGTTAGATTCTGGGTAGTAGAAGACTGCTGCTCCATAACCTTAGTTAAGTTTAAGCCTCTAGAAAGAGCTTTCTCTTGCATTTTCATGCTATTCTTAACAGCAGTAACAATCTCCTGCGATCCCACTGTAACAGCTTTCCCTACTACAGGAATAGCCTTTGCCGCTCTTTTTAAATTCCATAGACTCTTTTTTGAGTGTTTAGTCATACCAGAACCAGTACTTGCTTGTTCATCTGTAGCATCTGCTATTTGTTGTAGTATAACAGTATGAGATGATAAAGCTAATGCAATATCTTCTAAGCTCTTTGCTAGATCTGGATTATCTTCTGGGGGAGGGGCCATTTTACTTTCCTAAAGCTACTTTATATATCTCTTTCATTTGTCCTAATTTGTAGGTTCTATAGCTATCTATTCCTAATAATTTAATCAAACTTTTCTTAATCTTACCGTAATAAGAAGATTTACGTCTCTTCTTATATAGGTTCTCTATGATAGTATCAATAACAACCTCAGAATCTCCCTCTAGCTTAAAACAACTTACTAACTTATCTCCATATTTTCCTGGGAACACCCCATCTCCTCGTTTACATCTTACGATCAATATTACTCTTTGTCCCTTTGTTCCTGGAAGTTTATTTGTAGGGGCCACATAATATCTAAAAATAAGAATATCCCCAGGAGTCATCCTGTCAGCACTCGCTGGGGTAGGGGTAAGGATCTTCTTCCTGTCCCCTCCAACAGATTTTAAAAAACTTTGAGATTCTTTTGAAAATTGGACCATCTTGCCTCTAATATAATAAGAACGCTTTAAACATGAATACAGATATTGATTTAATAGATTTTATGGATTTAATTAACTATACTTTACATAAAGACTTTGTAGAGAAATGGAGATATAAGTATTCAGAAAAATTTATTAAGCACTTTCAGATAAAGATATTAGAATCCTTAACTAAACAGAAAGTAATAAAATTAAGTAGCTTATATAATTATCTAACTAAAAAGTGTAGATACTCGTCTGAACAAGTAGAAAACTTCTTTGGCTCTATTGATATAAGTATATACTACCCATTAATAATAAATGACAAACCAAGATAAAAACGAGATTTTCGAATATCTAATCGCTGCCGAGATTACCGATAGTATGCCAGGAGTAGCTAATTTTTTAGCTATGCTATACTACGGAGGGATAGCATTGATAGCTATCGCTAGTGGTGTTATATTACTTCTTGGTGCGTTTGGTATTCTTTAACTGCTGCATACGCTCTTCACAGAGTCTACCAGAGTTAAACTCAGGACAGATGTTCTTGTAGCCACACCAGTTGCAGAACTGATTCTGCATGGCTTGAAACTCAGCCTTCTTCATTTTTCTAATCTTCCAGATTTGATCAACCTTCTCTCTAAGGTAATGCCTAATCTGGTTCGCAGAATACTTACATGTGACAAAGTTATTGGTGACGGGGTAGTAGTGAGCCACCACAATGTCACTCAAGGGCACTCCTAGCAACTTGTGTACCGCATAAGCATACCCCTGCATCTGTCTGTCCTGGTACAGGTCCAATTCAGATAGCTCCCTTTTAGAGGTTTTGTAGTCGATTACAAGATACCCTCCATCCTTGCCTTTAATCACACGGTCAATGATCCCGTTGAGCTTAATATCCTTTTCTTTATCATGGATAATCTCGTAGACCATTTCAGTAGCCACCGTTTCTGCCAAGGTGGCATTAAAACGCAGGAAGTTCTCTAAGCACTTCTTGGTCTTAGGAGCATAAGATTCCGAGAAAGTGTAGTCCTTTTTAGCACTTTCCGCTATAACAGTGAGGTCGGCAAGGCTCTTTGCCTCAAAGCCATCCTCAAAGATTTTATGTATGAACGAACCAAAGTGAAGCGGGTCAGTATTTCGATCCCCCTCTTTAAAACGATCAATGTACCGATAACGGTACTTAAGTTGACATTCTTTGAATGTCTTGGATTTTGATTCGGAAATTGTATTTATGAACATAGTTGCACCTCAGTTTATTAGAGACTACTTACTTGAGAAGTTCAAGGATAACTATAGATTGTCCTCTGGGGATACAGAGCTAATCGTACCCTCTGTATTTATCTCTGATGACTACAAACGCCACATGAGCATTAACTTAGATAGTGGTCTGTGGCAATGCTTTAAGAGTGGAAATAGAGGTAACTTCGTCCAGATCTATGCTTTCCTAGAAAGTATTACATATAATCAAGCAGAAGCCGCTCTCCTCTTTAAAGACCTAGAAGGGGATTTCCCGAAAAAGTTAGAAATAAAAATCTCCGCACCGAGGGCCGAAAGAGAAGATCTGCATCTTACCCCTGTAACTGTAGAGGACTATGAGACTGAAGACCCCCTCATGCAAAAAGCGTGGACCTTCTTATACGAACGCGGTCTCTTTAATTTAGACACAGGGGAATCTAAGTATTATGTGTCCACCCAGGGCCGATACAAAGGACGGTTAATTATTCCGTTTGAAGAAGATTCGGAAATTTTTTACTTTCAGGCCCGTACTCTGGGCGACGAGACACCTAAATACCTTAACCCCTCAGAAGGCTGGCCTAAGCCTTCTCACATCCTATATCCATATGACACAGAGGCTGACCATTTAGTAGTCTGTGAAGGACCGTTAGATGCTGTCTCTCTCCAGATTCAGGGGATTAATGCTACTTGTACTATGGGGTGTTCTGTCTCCGAGTACCAAGTAGAAGCTCTTAAAGAATTTGAAGGTAAAATAATTATCGGGTATGATAATGATGATGCGGGAAAAAGAGGGGTAAACAAGTTCGACTACCTCAGACGCATAAAAAGGATGGCAAATCTCTACATTTGCCATCCTCCTTCAGAAGTAAACGATTGGAATGATGCCCACATTAAGGGCACCGACCTAAGTAGATTTGTCACCGATCATACTAAAAAGTATGATTACGACTATCTCATGAATCACCTCCTTACGACACTGTGAGATAAAACAGCGGGCTTAATATATATTCATTTAACAAGGTATACTTCACCTGTACACTATAGGTCCCTGTTAAACTTCCGAAAGTTCCATTTGTAAACGCTTCAAGATTTTTTAAATTATTTGTAGGCCAATTATAGATTAGGGTATTATCTTTAGTAATGGTCATAGCCCCATTTGTGATTGCTTCAAATGGCCCAGCAAAAGCAACATCTTGATTTACTTTTTTAATGTTCACCGTAGCACCCGTTATAACCGAATCTTTAAAAATATCTTGGACATTCTTAGGTATGTCATGATTTTGGATTGTGGTTTCTGTTGTAACTTTAAGGTCAATTGTTTCTCCTAGCCTAACATGCTTATTCATAAGCTTGTTAGAAGTATTTAAGAGAAGGGGTTCAGTGAAAGCAAAGAAGGTATCTTCGTTTAATGAAAACTGATTCGTAATTACTTGATACTTAGAAGCAGAGTTTAGTTTTACCGTCCATAGATCAACATAATCATTAACAGCAGATAAACTAGCAGCGGCAACTTGAGTACTGGTAGTATAGTCCCACCCCGATAAAGCCAAGGTTTGATCTAAAACAACAACATACTCCCCTTGTCCCATCCTATAGATTCCACTAGCCGTTACTGCGGGAATATAATTAGTAACATTAAAAGCATCTTCACAAGGGGTGCCTACATCAGTACCTGCGGTAATAGTACAGTGGGCCATAGTTCCATTTGGATTAGTACCATAGGCAGCAAAAGCCATTTTAGGTGTTGCGGTCACTAACCCGTCAGTACCCGTGACACTTAGAGGTGTCAGGGTATCTCCTTTTCTAAATAGTTGCACACTACTTATTTCATAAGGATCTACATAGGCTCCATCATTAATGAAATAAGTTCGTAACCCTACTATTTGGCTAACATTAGGTCTGTTCCCTCTATCTACGACTGTTGTGGTGTTTACTTGCATTGTTTTGCTCTTCTATCTCTTGGGTTAAGAATTCTAAGAAAATAGCCCGTTCTGATCGAGCCATCTCCTTTACATCACCATAGGTGAAGTTGGAGTGCTTTACAAGTATATAGGCTTCATATAGCAGATCTTTTAATTTAAAAGACCCAACTATTTCCCTGTAAAAAAATCAGCCGTGATCGGTAACTCCATTACTTCGTTATGACTGCAATAATTGCACACAAAGCGTACTTTTGTGTCCACTCCATATTTGGATGCAGACATCCCATCCAAAAGAGTATGAGCATCTTGCAGAGGTAATTGTGGAAGAACTTTAGAAATAACACTCTTTTCAGCGTGTCCATCAATTTCTTCAACAAATCTCCACAAATTAGTTATAGCCTGATCAGCATTAGAAAAATAGTTTTCATCTTGAACCCTGGGGAATCTAACTTTTACATCTTTTTCTAATACAGATAAATGAATTGTAATCGGCTCATTTAAATCATCCTCAACATAGGTAACAGGCAAAGCATTGAGTTGGAATGTAATAGCATTATCCCTTTTACAGGAGTTACAATTAATAGCAGCATTATACTTTTCACCGTAGGAAATCTCTCTCAACTTCATAATCAGAAAGAGCTTGTCCATTTGAAGCAACGCCCCCACATCAATGTTACTTACACACCTAGCTAACAAAGTATTAAGAACATCAACATTAACATTTTTTTTGCTCATCATTGCTCGTTCATCCTCAAAGGTCATGGGCCGAAGAGAGATAGGCTTTGATGAATCTTTCAGGGTGTAAAATTTATTTTTTGACGGAAGCTCTACCGCAACTTCCTCAGAAGAAGGCATGTTAGCTAAAATGTTATCAATGATCTCTTGTTCTGATAATTTCTTGAACTTATCAGCTTTTTCCTTTGGCTTTTGTGTTTTTTCACTCATAAAATACTCCTAAGTATTAGTGTGGGGTTACTCTATAATAGTCTGATGAAGATACATATAAATTCCTTAAAATCTAGGATAGTAACCGACAATATGGACCTTTTAAATGCTTTATATAGGTTATATTCAGAAAAAGTACCTGGATACCAATATTCTGCTGCGTATAAGCGTAGGCAGTGGGACGGTAAAACACATTTTATCTCCAGAAATGGAACTTTTAGGACTGGTCTTCTAAAACGAGTCTTAGACGATCTAAAAAAAATTAATTGTACCCCAGAATTAGTACTAGAAACCCCTGATTTAGAGGATTTTACCGAAAATTGGGACATTGAGGGGTTTTCTTACTATGATTTTCAAAAAGAGCTTATTTCAACAGGTCTTAGAGAAAAACGAGGAATCATAAAATCCCCCACAGGATCAGGAAAAACACTAATTATGGCAGGATTAGTAAAAGCCCTGGCTGGGAGGAAGATGGTCCTTCTTTTTAATGCAAAACAACTACTAACACAGACTTATGATTTTCTTACTGATACCTGCGGAATTGATAATGTTGGCCTATGTTATGGTGAAGGTTATATTTACGGAGATATTATGCTCTGTACCGTCCAAAGCATTGAAAAAATTCTCGACACACATTTGGAAGAAGCTGAAGTTTTGATGGTAGATGAGTGTCATGAGTTTGCTAATGGAAAAACTACTCTCGCTGCCCTAAAAGCCTTTCCTAAAGCTCTATATCGTCTGGGATTTACAGCTACCCCTCCCTCCGATATAATCCCTAAATTGAATTTGGAAGGTTCTTTAGGTCCAGTATGGGCTTCAGTTAGCACTGCGGCTCTTGTAGATGATGGAAAATTAACAAAACCTATTATCCAGTTACTGAATAGAGACTATACAGCTAGTGGATTAGATGAAGATAAAAGCTATTTAGAAGTTTACGATGATTATATCGTAAATAATGAAGAAAGAAACAATAAAATAAAGGAGATTGTAAATGACATTAGACAACATAGCAAACGAGCCCGTATCCTTATTCTTACCAAATCACTTGATCACGGAAGAACCTTGGAAAACTTACTTGGAGGGAATTGCGAGTTCCTTGAGGGGGCTGATTCGGTCGGACAGAGGTATAACGCTATATCTAGATTCAGAGGATGTAGAAAGTCTAGCGTCCTCATTGGCACTAAAATACTGCAAACAGGTATTAACATTGAAGAAATAACCCATTTCATAAATGCTAGAGGAATGAAGTCTGAAATAGCAACCCTTCAAGCATTAGGAAGAGCTTTAAGAAGACATGAAAGCAAAGAAAGGGTTTTTATCTATGATTTCATGGATAAAGAAAAATACTTGAGTAATCACTCAAGAGCAAGAAAACGGCATTATGAAAATGAAGGACATACGGTAACTGTATTATGAAAAATCCCGAAGAACTTAAAGAAATTATAAGCAAACTGAATGCATCAGAGCTTGAAGATATTCAATGGCTTCATACAGAAATGGCTACATTCTTAGAAAGTGATGAAGTAAGTAGTGAGGGTGTCACCAGACTAGAAAATATGATAAACACCCTCAATAACTTTAGGAGGACATATACTCAAAGAGTAATACGCCTCCATAAATTAGGACATATGGTAGATTAGCTTTTCTTTTCGCAGCAGTCTTCGCTTAAAACGACCTTTTCTGCTTTGCCCTTCCTAGCCTTCGGCATTCCCTCTGTACGGGATCCCCAGTCAGAGCGGTCCATACCACGCATTCTCTCCATGATTGCACCACGGGCTCTCTCAGGGCCTCTACGGGACTGTCTGAGGTCGTTAGCCTTGGCAAGGAATAAAAACCCAACCATAGCAAGTAAAATGTTCTCTTTCGTTAAATACTTCATATTAGTTCTCCAAGTTGGGAATTGTTATATCGGGGTTTCCCATTTTTAGTTTAAGACCCCAGTTTTCCATATCTCTCTTGGTCCAC
>Ga0209434_1000273_pt1 | contig 26324 bp, 37 predicted proteins | sample ETNvirnome_2_300_FD_184068 | JGI IMG/M metagenome (GOLD analysis project Ga0209434, IMG submission 184068) | Marine viral communities from the Pacific Ocean - ETNP_2_300 (SPAdes) (version 2) | ecosystem: Environmental > Aquatic > Marine > Oceanic | place: Pacific Ocean | collected 2013-06-22
TTACACTATAAATGTGTTTGTGATAAGTGATAAGTGATAAGTGATAAGTGATAAGTGATAAGTGATAAGTGATAAGTGATAAGTGATAAGTGATAAGTGAAAACAAGTCATAAAAGAAAAAATTTAACAACCACAAATAAAAGTATTATATTAAAATTGTGTCTGCAGGATGATCTGTTGGTTAATATTAATAAACTATCACTAGAAGATTTAATAGCAGTCAAGCTAGAACTATCGGCTAATAATGTTAATAACAGATTATATGGTTTTGATTTATGGAGAAAGTCGAAAAATATCATTAAAGAGGCTTTATTAAAATTTGCTATCTCGACTACCAATTCTAAAAAAGATGCCGCTAGGTTTTTGGGATTGACATACCTAGAATTTAATAGAGCATCAAAGCTCTTTAAAGTAAAAGATTATTTTACAGAGGATATTTGAAATTTTAAAATCATTCGGTATGAATAATATATAATAACAGGGGCTCCATATCTATTATGAGCCACTTAACCGGCGAGGTTAATCAAATAAACTATAGGTCAGCTGTGGTGAGCAAAAGATCCACAACCGAATGATATTTTTTACAAAAAAGGCTATTTATTACATGAGGTATGCATGAAAACATTATTTTTTATATTCACCATGCTATCTGCATGTGAGCCGGCCAATGTTAAACTCGCCGAAGAGAGCACTGAAGGCGAAAAAATTATTGGCGCCGAAGATCACACCGGTTCGCACGGCACTAGCGAAGAAGATCTAGAACCTGTTGGGGTTATTCCCGCTTCTGATTGTCAACATATCGATATGGGAGATAAGGCATGCAATTTTAGATTAGCTGACCAAAACGGAGACACGTGGGACTTATACCGACACAAGGGAGATGTAATCGTGATAGATTTCTCGACAGTGTGGTGCCCTCCGTGTCAGGCCGCCGGCTACTACACTCAAGCAATTCAAGATGATTATGATAGCGAAGGTGTACAGATAGTTACGATTCTTATCGACGGCGCCGTAGGGGGAGTAGCACCCACAGAACAAGAGATTGATGATTGGGTTAAAATACATGGGATTACCACGGCGCCTGTACTTGAAGGTTCAAGAGATAAGATATTTGATCCAACAGCCGTTGAAGGATATTCATTAGGCGCCTTCCCCACCTATCTATATTTGGACAGAGATATGAAGTTCTATGGTGGACATGTGGGTTTTAGTGGAGATTATATTCGAGAGAAAATTGAGGAAGGATTATAATGTGGAAAATTTATAAATGGAACGGACACTACATACAGGGCGATCTTGTAAGCAAACACCGCAGTGAAGATGCCGCACTTAAGAAAGCAAAGAAAGAAATTGATTTTACTTTTGCTGAAAAAGTTAAAAACGGCAACGAAACACTAATTTGGTTAGATGACAAGCATCACGATCCTGTAGGTGTCATTGTCCAGAAATCGAGGGGGTGATATAGGTTTCGACGGGGTATTGAAAGAGCCGAGTGCAAGCAGGTTAGATACGACCTTAACAGTTCAAAAACAATAGTTGCAAATAACAACAACCACTTCGACGTCGCTCTAGCAGCGTAGTCGGGAGGCCGCTCAAAGCCTTCTATCCAATTTGAGCAAAACAACAGATAAGTTGTAAAAATCAAACCATCTAATGCAACAGGACGGTAAGCATTAGATTATAACCGTCTATCTTTGTCGGTAAGTGATAGAAACCGACTACGCTTGTGAATGACTTAACTTTGGACGTATTGCGGACGCGGGTTCGACTCCCGCCACCTCCACCACCTATATAATATTATGGCATACTCAGATAAAGTAATAGATCATTTTGAAAATCCTAGAAATATAGGAAGTTTAGATAAATCAGATCTTTCTGTAGGCACCGGTCTCGCCGGCGCGCCGGCTTGTGGGGATGTGATGAAGCTGCAGCTTAAAATCAATGACAATGGCATTATTGAAGATGCAAGATTTAAAACGTTTGGTTGTGGATCCGCCATCGCATCGAGTTCTCTAATAACCACAATGGCAAAAGGAATGTCGGTGGAAGAGGCAAAGGGCATCTCGAATGCCAATATCGCGGAAGAACTATCTCTCCCGCCAGTTAAAATTCACTGTTCTGTACTGGCCGAGGACGCTATTAAAGCCGCAATTAGAGATTGGGAAGGAAAGCAAAATGGCTATAACAATGACTGATTTTGCAGGACAGAAAATATTGGAAATAATGAAGAAGAGACAATCCCTTAATCATTATTTGAGAATAAGCTTAAAGGGCGGGGGTTGTTCTGGTTATATGTATTCATATGAGTTTATACCCGAGGCCATGGCCAAAGATAAAGTATTTGAATTTGGCGATGTTAAAATCTGCATTGATTTTAAATCTTACTTATTTCTAAATGGAATGGAAATAGACTATCAAGAAGACTTACTAAAGTCCGGTCTAACATTCAATGCCCCACAAGCCAGCAGAACCTGTGGTTGTGGTGAGTCGGTATCATTTTGATATTCGTCACAATCAAACAAAAATCAAAATAGGAGAAAACATGTATAGCACAACCATTATTATATCGAAAGGAACGAGTGTGTGTCCATCAGAGCTTGGTCACAATAATTTTTATTATCCTACGCCTAACAAGTATATTACATTAGCTGAAGATACAGAAGTTGAACAGCTAGCGTGGGTAGGCGGAGGTAATTTGAGCGCTTATAAAATAATTGGTCAACAAAACGTTGTATGGATCGAAAAAAAGTATGTTTAGTTGGTTTAAGAAAAAGAAAGAAGAAGAAACGGAACCTCAAGTGCCCGAAGAATATCTGGATGACATGGAAAAATGTCTGTGGGAGATAAAAGAGGAATATGATTTTCCTACAGAGGAGATTGTCAACGTGGTACAATTAAAACGTAAGAATCTTGCTTACATGCGCAAGATCATTTCACAAAAAAACTAAGGAGAGAAAATGAGTTGGATACTGGATAAGTTTTCACAATTGCAGTCAGCGTTTGAGTCGTTCGTCCCGCAAACTGTGTCAGCTAAGACGGTTAATTATGCCGATCTCAAGGTCGCCGAACTTAAGACCCTCGCAAAAGAGAAGGGTTTAAAGGGATATACTGGACTAAGAAAGGCAGAATTAATAGAAATGCTTAAACAAAATTAAATTATTTAATATGTATTAATGAGCAATAATAAAAAGGGGTTTGGAGGTATTTGTGTTTAAAAGAGTACTTTTTGTGTTAATGGCCGCGGCATGTGCTAAGCATTCTGTCACTGCACAGCGTACTGGAGGAAGTTTATATGGATTTGCGGGTGAAAATTTTTCATCAACAAACAGTCCATGTCTAGACGGCATCATAACTGTAATTGATCATAGCTGCGCAGTGCCGATGGAGATAGAAGAAGGATATCCCTACATTACAATACAATGTACAAAGGTAGTGGAAGGTGCGCACCCGTGGAATCAATATAATGTGATGGCCATAATCAATCCTGAATTGGAAGGACCAGACGAAGAGTCCATGGTTTGTGCCGATCTATACACAAGAGTTTATATACAGACGCGTCCATGATTTGAAGTAGTGAAAATAAAGATAGCATTTTACAAGGGCGACGGAAACTGTTTAAACGGAGTCGTTCGTTGGTGGACTAAAAGCATTTATAGTCACGCCGAATTAGTGCTACCCGATGGAATAACTTGGATTGGCATAAGCCCTTTTTTAAAATCAAAGGTAGCTAGCCGCAAAAAATTATTAATCGATTATATGGAGTGGGATTTCCTTTCTTTGGAGGTTACACAAGAGCAAGTCGACATTATCATGGAGTTTTTTGAGGATACCGAGGGCCATCGCTATGATTGGATAGGAATGTTACTCTCTCAATTTTTGCCCTGTAAAATTAAACACAAAAAACGATGGTATTGTAGTGAATGGATTGCATATGCGCTCCGAATTGCGTGTGTTTTTGACTGGCGCATAATTAAGATCTATGACAGAAAAGACTTGTCACCAACAATTCTATATAATTTAGTTATGGACATCAATGATGAAAGCAAAAAGATTTAAAATAGACGAATGGGTAGATTATTGTCAATTCCCGGACTCACAATTTGGAAATCTTAAAGATGACCAAAAGCGCGCGGTTGTTTTAGAAGTATTGGGAAAAAGAGAGTACTATGATTATCGAATATTCATAGATGATGGAACGTCTACCATTAGAAAAGTAAAAGAAGAGAATCTCTTTCCCCGCAACAAAACTAAGTAATATTAGGATGTCCCTCCAAAAAATAAAACTTTTATTAATAGGATTATCCTTGGGTTGTGCAGCTGATTATAGTATAATAACCTCCAAGGTAGAAGTAGAAGAAATACAGCCCACAGAGATTTATGTGGACTCATACATCCAACCTTCGAGGCCCGAACAAGTTGACGTATTAATAATATTGGACACTTCCTGCTCTATGAGTGATAATTATACCCAAGTTAGTACAGGTGTCGAATTGTTAAGGAATGATTTGAATTCAGTGACCAATGATTATAATATTGCTTTCATTAACACGTCCCTAAGAGAGCCATATTTCGTAGGTATTTTTGACAACACAAGCCCTCTCATTGATTTTATTATGGCACCCTGGACTTTGGGAACCGATTTCCATGAAGCAGGATTCTCCGCAGTTTATAATTTTACGACCATGATGCCAGAAGCCACAGAATTTTTTAGAGAGACAGCAGACAAGCTATTTATTTTTATCTCAGACGAAGAAGAACAAAGCGGAATTCCCACCAATGTGTTTGAAAGTTGGTTTGGCACAGAATTCGCCACAATCCAAAGAGATATTGTATCTATAGTTACAGTACTTGATAGTGAGTGTGAATATACACAATATGCCGCCAATATCGGTTACAAGTATATCGATCTGGCCAAACATTACGGAAAAGACGGGATTGACATATGTAGTGATTGGGAATTGTGGCTTTCAAATAGCACTTTTTTGATTGGCCCCGTAAATTATATCAAGCTAACCCACACACCGATTGAAGAAAGTATTAAAGTATACATTGATAGATTTGAAACAGATCAATGGGAGTATGACGAACAAGAAAATATGATAAGATTGTTTCGTACACCAGCCGCGGGTTCTCTGGTTGAAGCTGTTTACGTAAAAACTCAGGAGGAAGAATGAGAAAAAGTAGGATAAAAAATGAGTGAAGAAAAAAGGCCCACCGTTATAGTGTCAGGTGGCTTTGATCCGGTCCATGTGGGTCACATCCGCATGATTCGCGAAGCTTCTAAATACGGCGATGTTATTGTAATTGCTAATTCTGACGATTGGATATATCGTAATAAAGGATTTAATTTTATGGAATTTTCATCTCGTCATGAAATCCTTAGTTCCATCAAGGGAGTGATTTTGGTCGATTCGGTTGATGATTCAGATGACACAGTATGCAAGGCAATTCGTCGTCACAAGCCGACCTACTTTGCTAATGGCGGGAATCGAAAGATAGACAATACTCCAGAAGTCTTACTTTGTAAAGATCTTGGCGTTAAATTATTGTGGGGCATCGGCGGCGATGAAAAAATATTTGGTACCTCTGAATTGATTCAAAACCCATGTGAATCACCACGACCCCCCAATAGAACTGTGACAAAGCATTCCGGAAGATAGAATTTATAGGATTTTAGTTGACAAGAACAAGAAAGAATGTTAAGATAATACAATGAACAATAATGAATATATTAAATGTTATTTATCTGAGATAGGGCACAATAATTTTTGGTATCCCAGCCAAACAAAGGCTTTAATCTCATGCATAAGTGAATATAAAAAATTAAACTGGATCAGTGGCGCGCAAAGTTCAAAACTTATAGCAATTAAAGTGCGTAAATCAAGTGTTCTTCCATTAAAATTTAATGAAAACACCACGAAAAACACATCGCCTCCAGGAAAAGATATCTATACTGTAGTGTGGATTAAAAATGATTCATTGTCTCTTTTACCTACGAATTAAATTCGTGAGAGACAATTATTCAAAGAAATGAAAGTGTGATACAATTTTTTAAAAAGGAGAAAAAGAAAAATATGTCTGATACACCTACAAGGGTTGTAACATCCCTTAAAAAAACAGTAGCGGATCAAAAAGATTCAATCGCAACACTAGTAATGAGAATTAGTAGTCTCAGCGATGATGTCAAGGATCTAAAACATGATCTATTAAAGCTACGACAAGACGTTGGAGAAGATCTTAAAGATCTTTATAAGCGAACTCGCTCATAATTTAAATCGCACAAATATCAAGGAGAATAAATGCAATTTTATCCACAACATTATTATGGATTCGCCGTTAATGGCGCCGTCGCCGAAAAACTTCAATTAACCGAAGCGTTTGATAACTATGAAATGAGTTATGACGAGGCGGACTTCTTTGGGGGTTTCGAAGATAAATTTGGTATTGAGCCTTATATGATGGCAGACACAATGTATGAGCGCGGTGGTTACGTTCAGGGTCTAACCGGGTTTGAATGGGACAGTAAATACGTGTGCTTTGACCCAACTCAAGTTGGCAGTCAGAAATGGAACAGAATGTTAGCTATCCTTGAAGAGGCGGACATTCATATGAAAGAGGGCCATTGGTCACAACTTGGATAGCTGGTCGCGCCCCGCGGTTTAATAAATTATTGGGGTGAGGCGCTCCAGGCATGCGCACCGGGTTGTTACCCCGACCGTTGCTGGTTCGAGTCCAGCCGCCCCAGCCAACTAAAATATGAAGTACGAAGTGGGCGATATTGTGCTTGCCAAATCATTTGCAGGGCCAAAAGTGTGGGTTAAATTAAAAAAACGCATTTTAAAGCCCAAAGATTTCTGGGGAGCAGATGGCTGGGACGCGCAACTAATATATAAGAAAGATGTTGACAATCTACGTAAGAATGGTGTACCATATAAGAAAGGTGACAAGCCGCTTGTATTTGTGTTCGATTGGCAGATGATCAAGAAGAAACATTAATGTGCGGGTGTAACTCAGCGGTAGAGTGCTACGTTGCCAACGTGGTTGTCGCTGGTTCGAATCCAGTCACCCGCTCCACGCTGCTATTTTCTCTATTTTAACTATTTATTGTTGAAAAGGTGGACGATGCCAGCCAAAAAGAACTATGTTTTAGATACAAGTGTTTACCTAACAGATGCGGATTCAATATTTAAATTTGGTACCAATGATATTTTTGTTCCCTTAAAGGTATTGGAAGAGATTGATAAACATAAAAAGCGACAAGACTCTGTAGGTGTTAATGCGCGCAAGATCATTCGCAATTTAGACAATTTAAGAGAAAACGGCCCTCTTCAGACGGGCGTACAAATTGGTAAAGGAAAAGGTACTCTTCGTGTGATATCATATGAATGCTTAAAAAATTCAATATTCCCGCCCGATTTAGATCTGCGGATTCCAGATCATACAATTATTGCGACTGCTATGGCAGTGAAAAATGAATCTCTAACACGCAAAACGATCGTCGTTTCTCGCGATATCAATATGCGAGTTATTTGTGATGCTGTCGGGATCCCGGCTGAGAATTATGATAATGAAAAAATTGTAACATCCTCTGAAGAGCTTTATCGTGGATTCATTGAACATTTGGTAGATGATCAATTAATCGATCGATTTTATGGTGGCGAAGATATTTATATCGACAAGGACGAGACTTCAACAATTTGGTATCCAAATCAATATATAATGCTTGTTTCAAATGCTAACCAAAAGAAATCCGCGTTAGCCAAATTTGAAGATCATTTTCGGCCCCTGAAAAAAATTATACATGATAAATTGCCTGACTGGTTGATTAGTTCTAGGAATAAAGAGCAAGCGTTTGCAATTGATTTATTGATGAATCCAGAGGTGAAAATTGTTACTCTTGTTGGAAGAGCCGGCTCAGGAAAGACCCTGTGCGCAATTGCAGCCGGCCTGCAGCAGACGATTGGACTACGTGAGAACCATTACTCTCGTTTGATTGTATCTCGCCCCGTAGAACCTTTAGGAAAAGATATTGGTTTTTTGCCAGGAACACTGGAAGAGAAGATGCTTCCATGGCTAGCCCCAATTCAAGATAATCTACAATATTTGCTGGGCAATGATAAAAATGCACTACAGTTATACATGGAGAAGGGTAAAATCGAAATTGAAGCATTGACATATATCCGCGGCCGGTCCATCGCAGAAGCATTTATCATTATCGATGAGGCGCAGAACCTAACAGTTCACGAAGTCAAAACAATCATCACACGCATTGGCGAAGGAACAAAGATTGTTTTAACTGGCGACATTGAACAAATAGATAATTCATATGTTAATGAAACATCCAATGGATTGGTCCACGCAGTGGAAAAATTTAAGGAATTTTCAATAGCCGGCCATATGACCTTTAGAAAAGGCGAAAGATCAGAATTAGCAACTTTAGCCTCTAAAGTATTATAAAAATATGTGTTAATATATTTAATAAGGAGTATTCATGAATATAGAAACTAAAAATACAAACAAAGATAGCGAAGAAAGAACCACTTCGGAACAACAATTACACACTAGCGAAATGTTAGCAATGTTGGTTCAACCAGACACAAAACTTAAAGACATGCTTGTAGAGTATGTGGGTACCAAGTTCGACAAAGAAGAAGTAACAGTCAACATGATTGTAGAAGCTTTAGCACACGAATTCCCAGAGTTTGTATATGTCGTTGCTGAAGAGAATTTTTTACGCGGTTATCAATTAGGATTAGAAGATGCTTATAAAACAGTTGCAGGAACGCCAGAAGAGGATGTTGCAGAAAAACTCTGATTTTTACACCCCTAATGGCATACACGTCTTTTTTAAAGACAACATATCGACTAATAATGTTGATGTTGAAAACGTTGTCGCTAAAATTGAATCCAAAATACCACCACATTTAACTTCTGAAATTGAAATGATCATAGTTGGTTGGTTTGATGAATTTGAAGAAAGAGAAATAAACGCTTTTTATGATTCTGGAACAATTTGTATTACAAATATTCAAGACAATGAAGAAGATATGTTTGATGATATAGTCCATGAAATCGCACATTCCATGGAGATCGCACATGGATATTTGGTTTATGCTGATAATAAAATTCACGATGAATTTTTAAGAAAGCGCAAATATTTACATGATTTATTGTGGGCTAAAGGCTATAAGGCACCCCAGTCTTTTTTTACAAATCTTGAATATGACGAAGAATTTGATAATTTCTTGCATAAAACAATTGGATATGGCAAACTTGCATCTTTAATGCAAGGATTATTTATCAGCCCATACGCTGCAACCAGCCTGCAGGAATATTTTGCGACTGGATTCACAGAATTCTATTTAGAATCAAATCACAACTTTCTTAAAAAAATATCACCCGCGCTATACAAAAAGATTATTTCTTTACAAAGTCAAGAAAAGCTTGACAAATAATACTAAAGCGGTTATATTATAAATTAGCACGATATACGAAGGAATAATGTCACACATATCATATTCAGAATTAAAAGATTGGACGTTTTGTCCTTTTTATCATAAATTAACACGAATCGACAAGATCGACGGTTTTAAAGGCAATGCATACACCGCCTTTGGCACAGCGATGCACACTGTTTGTGAAAAGAAGTTGCTTCGAGAGCAGCTTGATGCTGACAATTGTTTTATTGAAGAATTTAAAAGTTGTTTAGCTAAACTTGATGATGACATCGAGATTGATAAAAAGCTTGTAGTCGACATGGTAGAGCAAGGGAAAAAGATCATTCCTGAGATTAATGAGGCTCTAAAGGATTATTTTGAAGAGTTTGAAGTAATGGCAGTCGAAATGCCGCTTATGGAGTCAATTGAAGACGAAGACGATTATAATTTTAAAGGATTTATTGACGCCGTAATTTGTACTCCTGACGGAAAGGTGCATATATTTGACTGGAAGACGTGCTCATGGGGCTGGGATTCCCGCAAGAAAAGTGACAAAATGGTGACATATCAACTTACGTTGTATAAGCATTTCTTCGCGCAGAGAATGAAAATCGATCCAGAAAACATCGAAACACACTTTGCGCTACTTAAGAGAACAGCAAAGAAAAACCGCATTGAATTCTTTCGCGTTACAAGCGGACCTAAAAAAACAGAAAATGCGCTTAAACTTCTGAACAAAGCGCTTTATAATATTAAAAATAAGCGATACATTAAAAATCGCTTATCCTGTACCAGCAGCTATGGCTGCAAATTTTACAAGACAAAACACTGTCCATAAGGAATAAATGAAAAAAAAGAAAATTTTAATGTTATCAGATCACCCTCTTAGTCCGAGCGGGGTTGGAACACAGACGAAATATGTAATTGAGGCCCTGTTGAAGACGGGCCGCTATCAAGTTGTTAGCCTTGGAGGGGCGATTAAACATCAGGACTACACCCCTCTTAGAGTAGAGCCATACGGCGCCGACTGGACGATATACCCAGTCGATGGATATGGCTCTCATGAAATAGTAAGATCCACGTTGCAGAAAGAACGCCCTGATGTTTTGTGGTTCATGACTGATCCTAGATTTTATAGTTGGTTGTGGGAAATAGAAAACGAGATCCGCGCCAATATTCCGATGGTATATTATCATGTTTGGGACAATCTCCCGCATCCATTTTTCAATGGAAGATATTATCGTTCGACAGATGAAATTGTCGCAATTTCAAAAGTTACAGATGAAATTATTAGGACAGTAGCACCGGAATCCCACTGTGGTTATATTCCGCATGCGGTGAATTCTTCGATTTTTCATAAATTTAAGGATCCCGAGAGCAAAACAAACGCCGCGGGGTTAAGAGAGAATATTGTTAATACATCAAAGAATTTTAATAACCCTAAAAAGAAAATATTCTTTTGGAATAATAGAAACGCCCGCCGTAAACAATCAGGAACACTTATTTGGTGGTTTAAAGAACTTTTAGATGAGGTTGGACATGATAAAGCAGTACTTCTTATGCACACTGATCCAAAAGATCGCCATGGCCAAGATTTGCCTCATCTTATCGAACATTTGAAGTTTAATGATGGTCAAGTTTTGTTATCAACAGAAAAGATCAGCTCAGAAGATTTGGCAAATATGTATAACGTAGCAGACTATACTATCAACATTTCCGATGCTGAAGGTTTCGGACTAGCCACATTAGAATCTTTGTCTTGTGGGACTCCTATTATTGTCACCATGACTGGTGGCTTACAGGAACAGGTAACAAATGGTAAAGATTGGTTTGGGTGGGGTATTCAGCCGGTCTCTAAGGTTGTAATTGGCTCCTTAGACGTGCCATACATTTATGAAGATAGAATCAGTAAAGAAGATTTTTTTGAAGCTATGAAAAAAGCATTAAATGCTAGCCCAAAGGCATATAAGAAAATGTCTGAAGCCGGCATCAAACATGTTAATGAAAATTATAATTTTGAAGATTTTGAAAGGACATGGGTTCGAACAATGGACGAAATAGTTAATAAGCATGGCTCGTGGGAAACACGAAAAGGCTATGATCGTTGGAAGCTGGCAGAGGTGGCATGATGAAGAAAATTTTATTGGCCGGCCCACTTCTTACACGTTCTGGATATGGTGAACAGAGTCGATTTGCTTTAAGGGCTCTAAGATCTAGGCCTGATTTGTTTGACATTTATATTCAACCACTTAAGTGGGGTGAAACATCGTGGATGTTTGAAAGCGACGAAGAGCGTACTTGGATCGATCAGACAATCGAAAAAACAATTGCACATACAACACAAGGGGGCACTTTCGATGTTAGCTTACAGGTTACAATACCGAACGAATGGACTGATAAAACGGCGCCCATCAATATTGGCTATACAGCCGGCATTGAAACCACCAAGGTAGCACACCAGTGGCTCCAAGCGGGAAATCAGATGGATCATATAATTGTTGTCTCAAATCACTCTAAAAATGTTTATGAATCGACCATTTATGATGTAACATATAATGAGACAAACGAAAAATCAACTTACCAGCTTAATGGCTCCATTGATGTAATAAACTATCCTGTTAAAACATTTGACCAAAAGCTCGATTTGGATTTAGACACTACTACTGAATTTAACTTTTTGTCTATCGCGCAATGGGGCCCCAGAAAAAATTTAGACAACACTATTAAATGGTTTGTTGAAGAGTTTTACAATGAAAATGTCGGGTTTGTAGTGAAAACCAATTTGGCGAAAAATTGTCATATGGATTATGAAATCGTTAAAGGTAGATTGGAAGCTATGCTTAAAGAATATTCCTTTAGAAAATGTAAAGTATACTTGTTGCATGGCGATATGACTGATGAAGAAATACACTCTTTATATCTTCATAACAAAATTGATGCATTTTTATTGTTGACTCACGGAGAAGGATTCGGATTGCCTCTATTCGAAGCATGCTACTCGGGTTTGCCAGTAGTTACAGTTGGATGGTCTGGACAGACTGACTTTTTATATGGCGCCGACAACGAGTCGTGTTTTTATGACGTTGGCTTTGATTTAAGCGCGATTCAGGAAGAAGTTGTATGGGACGGCGTCCTGATTAAAGAGTCAATGTGGGCGTATGCTAGAGAGCAATCAGCGAAAGCCCAAATGAGAAAATGCTATAAAGATCTCACAGGAGAGGATTCCAAAAAACACTTGGATAGGGTGCGCCAGCATGCAGACTATTTGTCCGAACAATTCAGTGAAGAAAAAATGAACAAGGCTTTTGTGGAAGCTATAAGTCGAAACTTTATCAACAACGAAAATAACGAAACTAGCGTTATCGTACTATGAAAAAAATAGTGTATTGTGGGCAATTCATGGATCTCTCCGGTTATGGAATTGCAGCCAGAAGATATCTAGATGCTTTAGATATAGCTTCTAAAAATCATGAAATAGATTTAAAAATTTACATTTGTATGGTTGCGCCAATTGAACATGATTCTCTAAATAAAAGAGAGCAAGAACTTATAAACAAGTATCGTTTTAAAAATGATGAGGAAATTGATTCATTTATATCCGACAATGATTATGAATGTATTTGGCATATGCCAACACCTATGGCGCTGTTTTCGGACATGCGATTCGGACCAAGCCCCGGCTGCTCACACTCCCTGCAGAGAATAATTCGTTCCTCACACAGAAATCATCATCTTGTGGTTTGGGAGACCACAGATATTTCCCGGGAGTGGCGAGATGCCATAGAATGGTATAACCCATCCAGCATTATTACTGCATGCAAGATGAATGAACAGATGTACTCAAAATATACAAATAATGTTTTATTGGCGCCACATCCAATTTACAACATAGACAATATTCAATCTACTCCGGTTAAATTACCTTTTGATTTGGAAGATAAATTTACAATATTTTCTATGTCACAGTGGACATATCGTAAAGGCTTTGATAAGTTGATTGCTGCTTTTACATCCGAACTCGGTGATAAAGATGATTGTGTTTTGATTTTGAAAACGTTCGGAAGCGACGAAGCACAATCAAAAGAACAAATAGCGCAGATAGTCAAAGCTTTAAGAGGCAGAATATTCAAGAAAAACAAGAAAAATAATGTTATTTTATTGGGCGATTACGCCCCTGAATCAGATATCAAATGGTTTTATGAAAATAGTGATATTTTCGCTTTATTGCCACGTGGCGAAGGCTTTAGCTTAACTATTTTTGAAGCAATCTTAAATGGATTGCCAGTAATGGTACCCGGCGAAGGCGGTCATGTAGATTATATTTCTGATGAAAACAAATTTATGGTCGATGGTATGTGGGATTCTTGTATCATACCAAATGAAATTTATTCTATCGACAGCAACTGGTTTGAACCAAACGTATTATCTGCTAGAAAAAACTTGCGGCTAGCATATGAAATGTGGAAAGAGGGGAAACTTCCACAAGAAGGAGAGAAATTAAAGAAGCATTTACTAAAGGATGAAAGATTCGATGTAGAGAAAATCGGAAACGACATCCTTGAATTTGTGCTTAATGACGATACGATACCCGAGCCAGTTGAATGCAAGAAGCAAAAATTATATAAATCTGTAAGTTCCAAGAGCGCTCCCGCTGGCAAATTGGATGTTCTTAAAGATTCCTTTAAGGGAGAAACGGCATACATTTTAAACTGTGGGCCATCACTAAATGACTATAGCCAAGAGTTTTTGAACGATTTTCTAAAAGATAAACTGACTCTCTCTGTAAAGCAGGCCTACAGTCGTTTCCCAGAAATAACAGATTTTCATTTCTTTAATTGTTCCAATCTTCCGATGCCCGATGATGTTGTTCTAAAACAATATTATACATATGATGAAGATAACAGGCCGATAGTGGTAGCCAGCAGCAATTACGATTTGGGACAAAGATGGGAGCCCTTTCAAAAGCACGACATATTCTTTAAGATACCAATCAGAACTGAGATAAATAACGAATTTATATCGACAACCAAAAAATTTGATGATTTTTTAATTGATAATAACTTGACAAGACCTTGCGGGCCGGGTATAATGTATGAAACGGTCATTTACACAGCTATTCATCTAGGTGTTAGTGAAATAGTATGCATTGGCTGGGACTTAACAAATTTTAAAGTTGATGTAAACACATACAAGCATTTCTACGGCACCACAGAGAAGTTGGTCAATCGCGGCGATATCTTAGAATGGGAAATTGACCAAACAAGAAAAACAACAAAAGAATTATATTATTGGCTTAAAAACCTTGGAATCGAACTCAAGCTAGCTTCAAATAAAAGCACCTTGTACGACGGTATTCCAAGAATAGAATTAAAATAAGGAGAACAAGTGAAATTATTTAATCCATATCACGACACTTCAAATTTGCCTTTTTTCATTGCTGAAATTGGCATTAATCACAATGGTGATATTGAAATAGCAAAAAAATTAATAGATATGGCAATCGAAGCCGGCTGCGATGCAGTCAAGTTTCAAAAAAGAGACATTAGCACGGTATATACTCAAGAATATTTAGAGTCAGACCGAGAGAGTCCGTGGGGGACCACCCAACGTCATCAAAAGGAAGGACTCGAATTTGAAAAAACAGAATATGATGAAATCGACAGGTACTGCAAACAGAAGGGAATCTTGTGGTCTGCGTCTGCATGGGATATTAAGAGTCAAGAATTTCTTAGAGGATACAATTTACTTTTTAATAAAGTTGCATCCGCCATGCTTACACATAATGATTTATTAGAATATATAGCGCGAGAAGGCCGACATACTTTTATTTCTACTGGCATGTCAACCTATAGCGATATTGATAATGCCGTGGCTATTTTTCGCAAAAATAATTGCCCATTTACTCTTTTTCATTGTGTTTCAACCTATCCGTGTAACGATGAAGATTGCAACATTAGAGCAATCAAGATCCTAGAGGAAAGATATGTGTGTCCAGTCGGATATAGTGGCCACGAATCAGGTATATTGCCAACAGTGGCTGCCGTTGCTCTTGGGGCAAAAGCAATTGAGAGACATATAACTTTAGATAAAAATATGTATGGTTCAGATCAGTCGGCGTCTCTAGAGTCCAAAGAGCTATCTGAGATAATTAGCCGCGCCAACGGCATAATGGCGTGTCTAGGCCATGGCAAGAAGAAGTTCATAGACGCAGAGAAATCTGTGGCTAAAAAGCTTAGGTATTTTGAATGACACTGGGCGCCCCATTTTCGCTAGAAGATAAGACAGCAATTGTAACAGGCGCCTCGGGACATTTAGGCAAAGCTTTTACTGAAGCGTTACTGACCGCCGGCGCCAAGGTAGATATCTATGGTCGCGATCAGAAAATTGTTGATTATCATTCATATTTGATAGAAATTTATGGATCCGATAAGGTGGATTATCACAAAGTTGATTTCCACGATGAACATAGCCTCCGCGCCGCCCTTCATGATACTATCAAAAAAAATGAATCTATTGACATATTAATCAATAATGCATATGAATTTAGTAAATTGACCGGGTTTAACGACGATTCCGGAAGGGTGGAAAATATCTCCAAGGCTCAGTGGATTCGGTCGTTTGAGTCAGGTGTCTTTTGGGCCGCGGCCGCCATACAGATTATTGGAGAGCAAATGAAACAGCAGCGCGCCGGCTCAATTATAAATATTAGTTCTATGTATGGCCTGGTGTCCCCCCATCCCTCTTTGTACGAGGGATCTTCGGCTTTTAACCCGCCATCATATAGTGTGGTTAAATCCGCTTTAATCGCTTTGACGCGATATACTGCCGCTTTTTATGGCTCTTACAATGTTCGATGTAATGCCATAGCACCCGGAGCCTTTCCGAATGTGGAAACAAATTCTTACAACTCGCCAGATCAAAAATTATTGGATCGATTGGCCCAGAAGACTGTTCTTAATCGTTACGGAGACCCTGAAGACTTAAAAGGCCCAGCAATTTTCTTAGCATCAGATGCATCTAACTATATAACCGGGCACACTTTGGTTGTTGACGGAGGATGGACAATAACATGAATTTAGGCATCATACAAGGCAGATTATCGCCACCGACAGAAGGATTTCAGGAGTGTCCAGATAACTGGAAACGTGAGTTTGCGCTACTACCTGACGCCAAATTGAACCATATAGAGTGGATTATCACAAATAAGTCTTTTAGCTCGAATCCTTTCTTTTATGAGGATTTGACTTCTTATCCGATAAGCGCTGTTTGTGCTGATAACCTTGTAAATGAAAATATTAAGCATATGCGATTTTTGGAACACAATTTGAAACCGATTTGTGACGCAGCCATAAGGAATCAAGTCAAGTGTATAACAATTCCTCTTTTAGAGAAAAGCAGTATGGAAAATGACCAAATTAGAGAAGAATTTTGTAAGAACATCGCTAAAATAACCGATCAGTATCGGGAACTACTATTTTCTTTTGAAACAGAGCTTGACAAAAACAAATTATGTGATATTATATATATATCAGATAATTATCGAGTTACATACGATACTGGCAACATTACTTCATGTCGCATAGAACATCAACAATATATCAATAGCTTGCACAATAGAATAAATAACGTTCATTTAAAAGACAGAACGTATGATGCAGAAACGGTATATCCAATGTCTGGAGATACTGATTTTGTGCAAATATTTAAATGTCTAAAATCTCATGGTTATAAAGGGCCATATTCCTTACAAACAGCTAGAGGTAACAATGGCGATGAAACAACCACTATACAACGACATGCTAATTTATTAAAAGAGGTATATAATGAATCATAGTGTTTTCGATCTATCTGGAAAGATAGTTCTTATCACCGGCGCCGGCGGCTTGCTCGGACCAAAACACGCAGAGGCGGTCATTGAGCACGGCGCTACCGCGGTTATCACAGACCATCATGAAGATCGAGCAATTCAAAAAGCAGCCATGCTAAATAAAAAATATGGTAAAGATTGTGCTACAGCATATCACATGGACGTAGCAGATCCAGTGTCGATCAGCTCAGTAATTAATCAATTAGATAGAATTGATGTTTTGATTAATAATGCTGCAAAAGATCCCAAAGTAAAAAAGGAAGCCGGCTTAACTCCGGACAGTCGATTTGAGACCATGACTCCCGCCTATTGGCAAGAGGGTCTTGATGCCGCCTTAAACGGTACTTTTTACTGCTCTCAAGCTGTAGCCAACAAAATGCTTGAAACAGGAGGTGGCGTAATACTGAATATAGCATCCGATCTGGGCGTAATTGCGCCAGATCAGCGGCTATACCGGAAAGAAGGTCTCGCTGAAGAACGACAGAATGTTAAACCTATTACTTATTCTGCTGCTAAGTGGGCTATTGTAGGTATGACCAAATATCTTGCGGTTTATTTTGCAACCCGCGGGATTCGTGTTAATTGTTTGAGCCCCACTGCGGTATATAATGATCACCCTGAAGAATTTGTTGAAAAACTCACGAATATTATTCCAATGAATCGTATGTCCCATATTGATGAATATAAAGGAGCCATTGTATTTCTTTGTTCGGCTGCTAGTAGCTATATGACCGGTGAAAATCTTGTCATCGATGGTGGAAAGAGTGTCTGGTAAAAGAAATAGTAGTAATGAAATTCATCCCCCTATGAAATATGTCAAAAAAGGATGGGGGTATGAGAAGTGGATTGTCAATAAAGAGGAATATTGCGGTAAGTTGCTTTTCTTCGAAAAAGGGAAGAAGTGTTCATGGCACCACCACAAGCTAAAGGATGAAGTATTTTATGTGCACTCTGGGCTTGTTATCCTCAAATATGGAGAAGATAATAACCCAGAATTAGCAGAAGAAGCTATACTACAGCCGGGCCAAAATTTCTATATACACACAGGCCTGAAACATCAAGTAACTGCTTTAGAAGATTCAGAAATTTTTGAATTTTCAACTCAACATTTTGATAGCGATAGTCATAGAATCATAAAGGGAGATTAAGTTGAAAAATATTGAAGATGTTGCTATTTTAATACAAGCTAGACTTTCTTCACAAAGATGCCCTATGAAAATGATCCGGCCTTTTGCCGACACCACGCTGACTGATTTATCTATAGAAAAGCTTTTATCCTCAAAAATAATACCAAAAAAAAATATATATTTGGCCGTCCATGAACCAGAGCTAATTGCTATTGGCAAAAAACACGATATTAATGTGTTCGTCAGAAGTAAAAAGTCTGCCATGGCTGAAGGTGAATCTATGCGCGTTCTTTACGAATGGTGGGATAAAATTCCTTTTAAATACATTGTTATGATAAATGCTTGCGTACCTATGCTAAAGATTGAAACAATCGATAACTTTGTCCGAGCTTATATTAACACAGAATCAAATGGAATGTTTGGCGTTGTAGAAAAGAAGAATTATTTTTGGGATAAAGATGGCAATTGCCTTACACCGCCCGCAGAGGCAGTTATGAATACGAAAACTGCGGATGTGGTTTATGAGGCTGCGCATTGTTTATATGCTAGTAGTATGGACAGCATCGGCCGCGGAATATGGATGGGCGATTTTCGAGAAAAAGGAAGCATAGAATTGATGCCGGTTTCAGAAGGTGAAGTTTTCGATATTGATTATGAGTGGGAATTTGAGCTATATGAAGCCCTCTATAAACAAATGATGAATGATAGATAATGAAAAAGATATTAATAACAGGTGGTACCGGTTCGCTTGGTAAGGCTTTAATTAAGCAAATCAAGAAAATAGGCTGGAAAATAATTGTATATAGTCGCGACGAAGGCAAGCAGGCCCTGAGTTTTGGCAACGATCCAGACATTATAAGAGTGATAGGGGACGTCCGTGATTTGGAAAAACTTAGAATATCCATGCTCCTTCACAAGCCAGATTATGTGATTCACACCGCGGCACTTAAAAGAGTGGATGACATGGAATTTTATCCGGACGAATGTGTGAAAACAAATATTAAAGGCTCTGAAAATGTAGCCCTCGCAGCGCTCAATGCGAATGTTAAAAAGTGTATATTGATATCAACAGACAAAGCATGTCAGCCAGTCAACGTATATGGTTCATCTAAATTTATCGCAGAAAGAATTTTTACCAATTTTGATTATAATTCAGATAGTACGGTTTTTGCTTCGGTTAGATATGGAAACGTGATAGCCAGTAGAGGCTCATTTATTCCTTTGTGGATGGATGAGGTAAGAAATCATCAAAAAATTCCGGTTACTTCTTTGGAATGCAGTCGTTTTTTGTTTACTCTTTCTGATGCAGTCGAAGCCGTGCTAGATTCTCTTGAAAATGCTCAGGGAGGCGAGGTATTTGTTCCGAAGATTAATTCTTATAGTTTGGGAACAGTGCTAGAATCGATGAAGAAGTTAATGGAAGTTGATGATATTCAGGCGATTATTACCGGTATGCGCCCAGGCGAAAAGATTCATGAAGATATGTTGGCAACGACAGAGCTGCCGTTTACTTATGAAGTCAATGATAAACTTTTGGTAATTTTGCCACAATATACCAACAAAAACCACAACTATGATAAAAAATATAATGGGTTGGAATTTAACTCAGCCTTACACTTAAGTGATGACGTATCAGTTTTGGCAAATTTGATTAAAAGAGGCTGTGAAGGTTTAGATGAGTGAAGAGACAAAAAAACTTTTAATTATGGGTGCTGGATCCGGAATTGAAAAATACAAGAATGATATTCAGCGCCTTCATAAACGTAAAGACGTTGAAATTATAACCTATGGACTAGGTTTTATGTATTGTGTGAACGAGCTTGATTTCCATCCGGATTATCACTGCTTTTTAGACCCGGTACCTTTTGTACCTGTTCAAGATTATATTAAAAGAAACGTGGGCCACAAGACTATTGAAACCAAATTTCTTTTACTGGATCCGATTCACACACGAGCCACCTACAAAGATTTTCAAAATTTTATTGGAACCACTCCCTTGGGTCGCGGAGCTACTCCGTGGCCAGATCAGAACCCACACAAGAAAGCATCTTGGGAATTATTTATTAGCGCCACTCAAAATATTATTGATGATCCGCGACTAAACGAAGTTATAGTTCCCTGTATGAGTCTCAAATATATTCATAATAATCCCGACTCATTTCCTCAATATAAAGATGTGGATTTGGTAGATAAAGATTTCCGCCTAAGATTTCAGGCCGGCCGCGCAGTATTAAAAACACAATACAATAACCCTAATCTTAACGAAGACAAATTAACGTCAGCGGTGTTACCCATGATTCAATGGTTATTTAGAGACACATCTTACGTCAAAGAAGTTGGAATAATCGGATTTGAACTAAAGGGAGGCAGATATATGTGGAATCATGATGGTAGATATTATGACTTCTTTAGGCATCATGGTCATCCCGGAATATGTCAAGGTATCCCAAGCTTTGCTTTTTGTTATGACAATAATAAGGGCTTAGCCGAAGCACGAGAGACTACAGCGAAATACATGAAATTATGGAATGAGCACGTTGACACAACAAATTTGGATCTACACAGTGTAGTGGAACCAAAGTATAGTTTATTAAATGAGTATGTAAAATATAAACCAATTGAGGAATTATGAAAAAGAAATATTTTTATCAAAGATTCGAAAACGGACGATGCACTGTTCCAGATGCTCCTAAAATTACGACTGAAGAATCGATGTGCCACTTTAAGCCAAGAAAAACGGGACTTAAGATTTTATTAATTAATCCCCCCATTAGAGAATGGTCATATCCTAATATCATCCCTATTGGTCAAGCTTACATTGCGTCTGTGGCCATAATGGATGGTCACGAAGTAGATATCTTGGATCTCAATCAAGAACGCCTAGGCCCTATCGATAACATGGTGAGTTTCAATCATTGGGTTGATCAGAGGATAGTCGAAAAATTGCAGGAAACGAAACCGGATGTAATAGGGGTAGGAGGGATTATATCTCAATATTCTCGCATTCAAACAATCTTAAATTTATGTCGTCGATGCTCCCCTCAAAGCATCAGAATCTTAGGTGGGGGAATAGCCAGCTGCCTTCCCGCATTTATGGCGAAAATGTTGCCGGCAGATATTATAGCTACTGAAGAGTGCGAATTGACTTTTTCTGAAATTTTGCATAAGATAGAAAATAAACAAGACATGGAGGGAGTGCAGGGCACGTGGTTTAAAAATAAAAATGGAGAAATCGTTTCCAACGGGAAACGACCCTCTATTATACCAGGAGAACTCGGATTAGATCACCTTCCTTGGCCCGCTCGATCTTTATATGATTTAGAGGGAGTTTACAAAATAAACCCAATTGGACACTTGAATTGGGAATCTAAATGGGAAGGGGGAAAGCCCCAAGAAGAGGGAAAATATTGCTTATCGATTTTGGGAAGTCGAGGGTGTCCTTATTCGTGCGACTATTGCTATGTTACTTATTTGGGAGAAAAGTGGAGAATAAGAAGCCCCAAGGACATTGTAGATGAAATGGAATATTTAACTAATAAATACAATTTAAGTTATATACATTTTTTAGATGATTTGTTTTTAACAAATTGGAAGTGGGCTTTTGGGTTTTTTGAAGAATTACAAAAACGAAAAGAAAAAACTGGTTTTGAAGTTGAGTGGGGCTCTACTTGTCGTACCAATATTGTTGCCGATGATGTTGTAAGGGCGAAAAAGAAAAATCGAAAGCACATGATTGAAGCCGCATTCGAAGTGGGTATGCGCCAAGTAGGAATCGGCATTGAGAGTTGCAGCCCCGCCATCCTTAAGGAAATTGATAAGAGCGGGCAAACACCCGAAAAAATCAGAATTGCCACTACAGAAACAAAGAGAATAATGGGTTATGTTGATCCATCTTTTATGGTCGGCTCCCCCGGGGAAACCGAAGAAACCATAATGGAAACTGTAAATTTTTGCAAAGAACACGAAATTGATGTGGAAACCATTTTTTATACCACTGCTTTTCCTGGCACCCCTTTCTGGACTTTAGCGTTAGAGAAAGGGTTAATTGGTAAAGCCGCGATCGGAAAGAAATGTGAAGCAGATGATTCTATTATAGAGCAATATTTTAAGAAGTTAGGTGAAAATTCCGAAGAGGTGAGAACCAATTTTTCAGATGAATTGAGCGACGAGCGTTTGGCCGAATTAGGTACATGGGCGACAGAAGAATTGGGCTCTAAAAATCGTAGACACCCTCATACTGGAGAGAGACAAATAAAGATCGTCGGTGCCGCAAAAGCAGATTTATAAATGAAAATATTTGAAACAAAGGTCAACGAAGACGACCTATACAAAATCAATGAGGTTTTGTTAACTGGTCAACTTGGTTTTGGTGAAAATGTATCGCTATTTGAGCGCAAATTTGCCTCATTTTCTAATAAGAAATACAATGTCGCCACCAATTCGGCTTCCGCAGCTGCTTTTATGATCTTTGCTTATTTGCGACATATCCACGGCCGATGCGATGTATACACCACTTCTTTAGGTTTTACGTCGCCGGCCTGGGCCGCAAAACATTTTGGTCACAACCTAATTTTTGTTGATGTGAACGATGAATTACAATTTGATGTTGAAGATTATAAAACCAAAAGAAATATAAGATGTGAGAAATATATAAACGCAGGAACCAAAATAGTTGTTATGCCAGTTTTGTACGGAGGGGTTAGCAATATAGTTGGTTTCGATAGTTTTTTCGACAATAGCGAATATTCAGAAATAATTGTAGTCGATTCGGCTCACTGTGTCACCCCTACCATTAAGAGCAATTTTACTTTCTTTTCTTTTCATCCTTATAAACCAATTTGTACTTCTGACGGTGGGATGATATCCACGAATGATACCGAATCTAATGAATATTTTAGATCATATAGAAATTTTGGTAGAGTACCCCAAAGAGAATCTTATACCATCGAGCAAGAAGGCTTTAAATTCTACATGAACAATCTTAATGCGACGATTGGATTAACACAAATCGATAGATATGAAGATAATCTTAAAACAAGAAAGAGAAATTATAATATTTTAAAAAGAGAATATAAGTTACTTCCTCATGATGAGAAATCTTCGTTTTATTTTGCCACAAATTTGACAAATAATGCGAACAGTATTATAATAAATGCAGGATTAGTGCGACATTACCCGATGTTACACAAAATGGAATACTATAATAACGAGCAAGTATTGCCTAACTTGGAAAGATTACACAATAAGATATTAAATCTGCCATTATATAGGAAAATAGAATTTTAAAGAAAAAAGAAGCAAAAATATGGGACGAACATTTTAGCAGAAGATTCAATTTAGATTCCGCAGTATTTGCAACAGGTGTTGATTCTTGTCAAGTTCCGGTTGAGCATAAGTTTCCATTTTTTGTTTTACCGCTTTGTGTTTTTTGCGAAGCAAAAAGAATTTATACGATCGGATTTGATGCCATTGGGGGGCGTTTTTATGATAAACAAAAAAAGGTGGATCCAAACTATGCTTCTCTTGAATATATGTCATATTGGAATGAGGCGATCAAGGAAAAACAAATTGATGTAGAAATATTTAACTTAGGCCACCCTGATAGTCCTTTAAACAAGCATGTTAAATTTTTAGATTTTGAAGAAGCCTTAGATTATGAAAGATAATAAAGAAATGAGTGTATTTATAACAGCCGAAGCCGGCGCTAATCATAATCGTGATTTTGAATTGGCGAAGGAATTAATTGATGTAGCCGCAAATGCCGGCTCCGATGCCGTTAAATTTCAAACCTATTCTTCTGAAACATTGTATGCCAAGAATACTCCTGATTTTGGTGGTTATAAAAACATTAATAAGTTAATTAAGGATATTGAATTGCCGCGTGAATGGCAGAAAGATCTGAAGAAGTATTGCGACGATAATGATATTGAGTTTATGTCAACACCATTTGATGAACAGGCTGTTGATGAATTATATAATATAGGTGTAAAGAGGTTCAAGATAGCCGGCTTCGAATCTACCGACCCGAGATTCGTAAGATGTGTGGCGTCGACCAAACTACCATTAATAATCACTGCAGGAATCGGGAGCAATCTTTCATCCATTTGCAATATTATCGAATGGGTCAAGTTAGAAAACCCATACCCAGATTTAACAATCTTGCATGGCAACAATGCCTATCCAACGCCCTTTAAAGATATAAATTTAGGCACCATGAAAGACATGGGCTCTTATTTTTTACGCGAAAAACGGTTTAGCAACATTAAAATAGGATTATCAGATCACACGGAAGGTATATTAGTACCGCCTATAGCAGTCGCATTAGGCGCCCGGGCCATTGAAAAACATTATACTACTGATAGAACGCTCTCCGGCCCGGATCATTTGTTTGCTATAGAGCCAGGTGAACTAAAGCAGATGGTTGAAAACATCAGAATAGCCGAGAGCATACTTAGCAAGAAGAAAGACAGACACACAGAGAGTGAAAAAAGATTCATCGGCGCCCGCAGATCAGTTGTTGCTAAAAACGATATTAAGCGTGGGATGCCTTTAACTGAAGATAATTTAACCACCAAGAGGCCATTATTAAAAGATTCAGTGCCGGCCCTTAAATATTATGATATAATGGGCAGAATGACCAGCAAAGATATAGAAAGTGATGAGATTATAAAATGGGAGATGTTAAATGATTAATGGCAAAAAAGTATTTTTGAGTTCTGTGGAAAGAGAGAATATCGAACAACTAAGGCTATGGAGGAACAAACCAGAATTGCGGAAATATTTTAGAGAGCATAAAGAAATAGGAAAGGATATGCAATCTAAATGGTATAAAACCAGAGTTCTGGGTGACCGAGATCAAATTAATTTTGAAATTCACGATAAGGAATCACATCAATTAATTGGTCATTGTGGCTTGTATTACATTAGTTGGATACATCGTTATGCAGAATTTGGCATTTATATTGGGGACGACAGCTTTAGAAGCGACGGATATGGCTCAGATGCACTAAGGACTTTAATTGGTTATGGTTTTAATGATCTAAACTTAAATAGAATATGGTGTGAAGTATATAGTAATAATACTGCCATTGATATTTACCGACACATAGGTTTCAAAGACGAAGGAACTTTGAAACAAACAGCCTTTAAGAATGGAAAATATTTGGATTCTTATATCTTGGGTATGTTAAAATCAGATTATGATAAGCTGATTGAAGAAAATCAAATATGAAAAATATGATAAATAGTTATGATAGATAAACAGAAAAGGGATTTCATCAAGACGCAATATTGCGTCAGCACTATTATCACAAGGGGGAATATATGGATGCTTACATCGTAAGTTTATTAAAGGACGAATTTAGGAGGAAAATATGAAATGGGCTAAAGAATTAAATTGGTTTAATAGCACCGTCCCGGATTCTTCTTTCATATCTTCTAGTGAAGATTTTGTTAATAACAAAAAGCGCGGTCTGATATATATCAAGAATGCGGCGGTTCCTTGGTTGGGCGGCGGAGAAACCATAATTAATTCAGAGGTTATATATCAAAAAAACTCACGTTTAGAGAAATTCAAAAATTCAAAAATTTTGATTGTTGGTGGTGGCCCCAGCACCGATGAAAATAATTGGAATCCAGAGGAATATGATTTTGTTTGGTCTACAAATCATTTTTTCTTGAATGAGAAGATAAAAAAAGTAGACATTGCTTTGGCAAATTTAGGTGGTGCCGTTCACTTTTCTGCTTGTCCAAAATCAGACCACCATCCCCAGAAAGTGCATTGCAATTGTGCATATGCTCCGCCTTTGCATGAATATTTAGAGAATCATGATACAATTTTGTGTTTTGAAAATTTTAGCCCCGAGGGGAATTGGTGGAAGAAACTAGGAGCCT
>Ga0209434_1000274_pt1 | contig 26302 bp, 23 predicted proteins | sample ETNvirnome_2_300_FD_184068 | JGI IMG/M metagenome (GOLD analysis project Ga0209434, IMG submission 184068) | Marine viral communities from the Pacific Ocean - ETNP_2_300 (SPAdes) (version 2) | ecosystem: Environmental > Aquatic > Marine > Oceanic | place: Pacific Ocean | collected 2013-06-22
GCCAGGGGCCAGGGGCCAGGGGCCAGGTGCCAGGGGCCAGGTGCCAGGTGCCAGGTGCCAGGGGCCAGGGGCCAGGGGCCAGGGGCCACAGGTTGTCCACATTTAGCGCGATCGGCGTTTTACGAATTCGCGCCAAATTTGGGTCCGAGGGGTGCTAAGGGATTTTCCGATCGCGAGCCACTTATGCACAACCCTACTGGACACTATTTAACCACAGGGCCGCGCGGCTCGCGGTACGTTGGGGACGGCCCCCGGCCGACGGACCGGGCCCGGTATTACGCCCGCTGCCAACACGGATCCCCCGCGGCCAAAATCGAGCCGCCGCCGAAGATCATCCGAGATCAAATCCAGGCCTCGAGGTTCGGATCCTGGGGGTGCTGTGGTATCGGTCGAGGTTTGATCGTCGCTTAGATCGAAGCTACGGCCCTCGGTTTCCAGGTTTGATCACTCAAAACCCGATCACGCGGCAATTCGTCCCTCGAAGCCCAGACAAAAAAAAACCGGGCGCACGGCCCGGTTCAATGGTGAAACGTTGTGCCGTTTACGGGGCAATATGTTTCGCGCCCGCACCATGCACGATGATCACCTTGTCTCGGTGCATTTTCGTTAGACCCGCACACGAGCCGCACCGCTCACACGTTGACGAATAATCCGCTTCAATGGACGCCGGACAGACAGACTCTCCCCTCACTACGGGATCGCTCTCATTACGCACACGATAGGTACGCCACCCGCACGCCCGCGCGGCATACAGATCTACCGAACTGCTAACGGACGCCATGCAAATCTCACGGTACGCCTGAAACCGCTCGTCGCGCCATTGATGAGAGTACGCGGTATGCATTGTCGATTCAGATAAAAACGCCCGCCACACGGACAACGGAATCGCACATGGATCACCATATGAGCCGAGTCGAATCGAACGATCCGATCCTAGACGGCGAACGGCGTACGGGTCGCCAGATATATCCGCGCACGATCCGCGCTGCCAACCGCGCCACACGGCCAACGGATCTTGCCACACTAGGACGTAGCACGGGCGATCTACATTGCGCCCGTCCACAATCCGCCCGCGTAGATCACAATCGCCGCAAATAGAACGATCCGCGCCACTGTGAATTGCGGCAACCGGATCTATATCTGCTGTCAAAATGTACACGGGCAGCATTGCGCCAACTTTCGCATTTTTACTGGGACGATTTACACACGTCACAATAGCAAGGATCCGCTTGCCGTCTATCTGTGATGGACCATCGTAGATCACGTAGGAGTTAGCACGTTTAGTCATTGTTCAGATCCCCCGCGTTATGGCATTAGCCTTCTAATAATGCCCAAAAAGCCCGAACAGTGCGCTTTTTGCCGTTAACGGCAAATTCCCCGCGGTAGTAGTAGTTCTTGCAACTGCATCGCACCGCTGATTCATACGTGTAGGTGTCCCCGGCGTGCTTGAAGGACACACACCAGTTGTTTTTGCGCTCCGTCTCGCGGCGCAGCCCCGCGCTCACTGGTGGCGCCCAGAAATAGCAGTTTTTATGCTTCGCATGTTGCGCCAATGCGCGTTCAACTTTCTCTCGCTGTGATTTAGATAAGCTCATCCCTTGTCCCCTCTTTGGTGTTGTCGTCGTCTAGCCATTTGCCGCCAACGTGGAACACCTCGCCGTTAGATAACGTCACGTAGTCGCGGTTAATCGCGATACCGCGATCCGCTCGCGGTTCAAGGTCAGGTTGATCGAGCAGTACGCGCCATTGCGAATTGTTGAAGTGATAGTTATTCATCGATACCCGCCTCAAAAAGATTGTTTAGATCTGCCCGCACTGACTGTTTATTAATTTCATCCATTGCGCGAGCGAGCCGCAACAATTCCGTTCTAGCGGGCCGCCGCATATCCGGGCCGCCGTGTTCAAGTGTCAGTAAAATGATTTCCACGGCGGTTTCCCATGTAGGCGCACAGTTAATCGTAGTCATGCTTGTTCCCCTTGTAGTTAAGCGGTTATGAACCGCACACGCGCACATATACACGAGGCAGCGCCGATATGCAATAGTCTGTGTGTTATCCGATAATTGCGGGCAAGCTCGGCGAGCGAACGCGGGGCGCGTCTACGGGAAAATTCAGGCAAAAAAGAACCGGGCACCTAGCCCGGTTCAGTAAAATTAGCTTACGCCCCCCGGTTATTGGTAGTCGTCGTAATCCTCGTACCCGATATCATCGGGATACATTCCCCCGGCGACCGGATCGTCCTCGCCTGGAAGGTGGTTAACGTTCACCTGCACCTCCGTCCACTTAGACGAGAACCCTGCACTTGGATAGGCCGCTTTCGCTTCCTCCTCGGTGTCATAAGATTCGATGTAGCACTTTCGCGCCTGACCGGCCAGGACGCTGGAACGCTCATACGTCCCCCATCCGTACACGGTATAAACAGTGGTGCCGAACTCAGTGTCGGCGTTGATGGTGTAATAGTCGAAAGTTTCCATGTTTTATTCCTCTTAGTTGAGCGGTTACATGAACCGCACGCCCGCACATATACAGTAAGCTAATTTTATATGCAACTATATGAGTTTAATCCGATATACACCGAACGGACTAAAACGGGCGTAAACGTAGGCGCAGGGCGGAATTCGGGCGAAAAAAAAACCGGGCGCAACGGCCCGGCTCAATGGGGTTATGTGATTATGGAACGGTTATTGTCTACGCGGCGATGCGATCCATTGCGACGGCGTAGGCCTTATTCTTAATCGCGTTCCCGCGCCCGAACCATGCGCTATTCAAGCGCGTATCTTCAGACCGTGCCCGAACGTGATAGTCGGCGTATTCCGTTACCGCATTGACGAACCCCCAAGCCGTACCGCGCGATCCGACTAAGTCAGCCCCGCGAGCGCGACCGTTGAACAGTTCGATCACGTTTTTAACTCCGCGAGGTTGATCTTCGCGTGTCTTCGGCTGATCAGGATCCCCGACAACGTCGACAACCATATCCACGAGCATGTCGCGGGAAACGGGCGTCGACATAAGGCGATCCGCGTCAGATACGAACTGGTCCCACGTTTCGCCGATACCCAGATCCGCCTTTACGACGTCCGCGTTAAACGTCGTCGAATGGGGCACCTTGATCGCGCCCGCCCCGGCGGCCCGCAGTGACATTTCCAAAGTGTTATGACAGACAACGCGCATCGCTGTGAATTGCGCCGTCGTCGCTAAAGTGCCGTCCGCCGCCGTCGCCAACAACAGATAGCCCAACAACTTGTCGCCGTTCAAGTTCACCGACGCCCCGGTATCGGCGAGCGCCCAGTACTTGGACCCGCTTCCCAACACGCCCGCCGTATTCAACCGGTATCCGGCGGAGTCAATCATGTTACTGAAAAACTCTAGGATCTCGCGCGGCTGCACGACTTGATAGCGGTTGCTGTGGACGGCGATGGGTTGCCCATTGTCTGCGCGATAGAATACGCGGCGACCGTCAAAAGTCTTCACGTTGCCGGTGTAAGGGAAACCGTCCAATTCCACGTCAAATTTGACGGGCGAACTTTTGATCTCAAAATTCATGCCCGCAGCCACGAGCCATTCTTCAATGGGTGCGCCTTCGCGCGTCTCGCCGCCAAGATGGTGCCATGCAGCGTCGGTTCCCGCCCGGCGGGTAAAACTATACCGTCCGTCGTCGAATTGATAAATATTGTGCGCCATAATTGGCCTCCAATTGGTTGAACACATCTCTCATATCTTAGTATACGCGGGAGCTACCGGAACGGCAACCACGGGGGCCTCAGTCCCGATCCCGCTCCTGCTCCTGCTTTTCCCGCTCGCGCTTTTCGCGCTGTATCCGATCCCAGTCCGTCTCGCCCTCGCAACGTTTTACGATCCACTCGATCAGTTTGAAAATAAACATTTAAAAACTAATCCGGTGTCAGTTCCGCGATCCGTGCAGCGCTCGTCTCGCAAATCACATTAGTCATGATTGTTTCCCCTTGTAGTGTGATGGTTTGCATGTTCGGCACTCCTTGCATGTCGAATGATTCATGCCTTGGTTGCCCATCAGCCTGTGCCCAAAAACACACCATTGCCCGTGAGGGCATTTATGCCTAACACGCCTCTTCTTTGATCGGGAAGAGGGAATGATTGCGACCTTTCGGCCGCAGCCTAGACATGCAACTCTATCCGTCACGGGTAGTTCGGGATACGAAATCCAGGCTCCCCTTAGGCGGGCACAAAATTGAAGTAACGCCGGGGCATATGATCGAACTGCAAACTGCCCCGTCGATTATCCGACCGCCGCCGGACGACGCAGAGGCCGCCGCCGAACCCCTCAACTTCATAGTCTTCCTGCAATTCGGCGGTTGTCCATGTGTTACGCGGCTGCGATGCGCTCGCCGGTTTTTCGATTAATTGAAATTCATACAACCATTTTGGTCCTAACCGATTCCGTAATTGTTGAAGGGGCGACCACTCGCCGCGATAAGTAGCGGAGCCGGAACGCATCCAATCACTTTGCAGGCTGGTTTTCCATTCATCGCCATGTTGTTCTGCATAAGCCTTCACGGCGGTTAATTGATCGACGGTAAGTTTCATTTGGTGTCCCCTTTCAAAAGTTAGTTTTACACCCCCTCAGTTTACGCCAAAGTATGGGACTTTACAAGATTAAAAACGTCCGCCCACGGCACTGGGTTGCGCCATTGGCCTGCCGGTTCCGCGCCAGATAAACCGTCGGTCGCCAGCGCAATTGCGTCCGCCCCGCTATACAACAGGATAGAATGCGCTCGATCCTTGCAGGGCTGCTTTTTGATTAGAACCCACGCAGAGGCGTGGGCATGACGGGTCAGGAAGGAAACTTGATGCGGCGACAATCGAACAGCGTTCGCCGCGCAAACCTTTAATTCAATAAGGTGGAACTGTCCATCGGAATCACACAACAATGTGTCCGGCACACCGGGCACGGCCCACGACTCGATGCGCGTAGCAATCCAAAACTTAGGTAGGTTGGTCCGGACTTGCTTCCAGAAGTTCGACTCGCGGTTTTTCGCTGTCGCTACTTTCATCGCCCGAAGTCGCCATAAGTGGAGCAAAACTTTCGCGAATTTTAATCAGTTCCCGCTCCACATCGGAGCGGCTCATTTGATCGATACTGCCGTGTCTGATTTCCGATTTCGAAACGTGCAACCCGGCTGTCGATCCTCTAATTTTCTCGGCGGCCACGGCAGCCGAAAACGCACCGCCGGACAAACTTTCTTCTCGCAGCCGCCACAAGTCCGCGAGATGCTGATCCTCATCGATTCCGTATTTAATCTTCATTTCAGCGCGGACTTCGAGGATCCGCTTGACGACGTGGGGGCACCTCGTCGGGTTGGTCAGTTCAGAAGCCCGGACGGACGCGCCGCGCGCGCTATAGCCCGCTTTTTCCGCCGCTTCGCGAAGCGTGATACGCCCGGTGTTTTCTACCAGCTCGCGAACGAATTTTTCCTGCTTTTTCGTCAACGGACGATTCTCTGGCAAAAAGGGCGGAGGCTTAACTTTTCGCGGCGGGCGAGGCTTATGCCTGTCCGGGTCAGGCAAGACGAGATAGCGGCTTTGATTCACGGTCATGACCGAATTTTGCCACAGGGCGTTAAAATAGGAAACACTATATATATGCTCAGAACAAAAAAAATAAAAAACTCACTCAGATCGCACTAAGGTATTTTCTTGATTAAGGTAGAGTAACTTTTTTGACCTATAAGGTAACACCTTAGTTTGACCTATTTTGTTACCACTAAGTTATTGATTTATATATAAAAAACACCTAAAGTAACACCGGTAACCGAGGTAACGGCATATTTTTCGCAAAATAAAAAAATTCACTCAGAACGTATATATAGTAAACAGTGTTCCTTGTTCCGTGACCCGAAAACCCCAATTCCTGAAACCTCTTTTAAATCAATGACTTACGTGCCCCTTGCGTCAGACCCCCATCTATGAGACAATATGGGAGCGGCTACCTCGGTCGCAAACGTGTTCTTTAACAAAATGGAGAAAGCTTATGCCTTACAAGGCAAAGGGCCGTGCTGTGCCCAAAACAGTACAACGAGCTTGGTTCGATGTAGATCGGAAAGGCCTGTCTCAATTGATGGCAGATCGGCCCCGGTCGTTCATTCTGGCCGAGTTGATCCAAAACGCTTGGGACCAAAAAGTGATCAACGTTACTGTTGAGATCCAGAAGCTACGTCGCGGCCTCGCGGTCGTTACCGTAGTCGACGACGATCCCGACGGTTGGTCCGACTTGACCCATGCCTACACTCTCTATGCGCCGTCAGCCAAAAAGGCCGATCCAACGCTGCGAGGGCGGTTCAATCTTGGTGAGAAGCTCGTTCTGTCCGTGGCCCGTGAGGCGCGGATCGTGACGGTGACCGGCGGTGTCGCGTTTGACGCCAAGGGTCGCCACAACCTCCGCAGCCGCCGGGAATCTGGCAGTCTGTTCGAGGCGACGTTACCGATGACCGACGTGGACATTCAGGAGTTTGAGGATTTTTTCCACACCCTGATTGCTCCGCCCGACATCGAGACGACGCTCAAGGTGCAGGATCGGACTGTGACATTGAACTCACGGACCCCGGCCAGCACCCTTGAACTGACGCTGCCGACGGTCATTGCCGACGACGACGGCAACCTAAAGCGAAGCCGCCGTGCTACGACGGTGGAGCTTTACGAGCCGACGGCGGATGAGGTGCCTCACATTTACGAACTCGGGATCCCGGTTGTCGAAACCGAAGATCGCTGGCACGTGAACGTGCAGCAAAAGGTGCCGTTGAACGCAGACCGTGACAATGTGACGCCCGCCTACTTGGCGGAACTCCGGGTCGCGGTGCTGAACGAAGCGGCGCACTTGCTCGACACCGAAGACTTTTCAGAGTCTTGGGTGACGGAAGCCTCATCGGATGAACGCTGCACGGACGCAGTGACGGAGCGGGTGATGACGGCGAGGTTTGGGGAGAAGCGGGTCGCTTACGATCCGTCCAACCCCGAAGCGAACCGGGTCGCTGCGGCAAACGGCTACACGGTGATAACCGGGGGCACTCTGACCGGGGGCCAATGGGGGAACGCCAAAGCGGCGTCCGCCATAACGGCCGCGGGGCAGAAGTTCCCGACATCGTACGACGCGTATTCTAATAATCCGAATGCGCCCGAAGCCGAAACCGTTGATCCGGCGGATTGGACGGCGGACCAACGCGACACGGTGGAGTTTTCCAAACGATTGCACGAGCTTTTGTTAGGTTGCTCAACCGGGGTTGTGTTGGTCAAAACCGGCAACGCTTTCGCGGCGGCGTACTCAAAGCGGAGCTTGCACCTGAACGTTAACGCTCTGGGAAAAACGTGGTTCCGGCGTGAAAACAGAAAAGTTCAGGTAGAGTTAATGCTCCATGAGTTCGCGCATTTCCATGAAAGCGACCACTTGTCCGAGAATTTTGCGGATACGGTGGGAAGTCTGGGAGCCAAGCTGGCATGGCACTTGGGTCTGGGAAAGATCTAGTGCCTTTAAGCCCGGCCCTTCACGGGGCCGGGTTTTTTTTTCAAGGCAGATCGACTTCGTAGATCCGTGAGGGGCGGTTGTCGATCAACAAATTCCGCGCTAGGAGTTCGGCTTCTGGACGTGTGTACGTTGCGGTAAGATGCAGTTCTAAGCTATACAGGCCGCGCCACACGACGATAAATTTCTGCGGCTGTTCTGTGATTGCCTCGCTTATCTGTAATTTAGTCATGATTGCTGTAAGACGTCGTCCCACAAAGGCGGGACCGGGTCGTTCAAATCGTCTACTTTGACGATGTCAAACCCGGCTCGACCGGCGAGCCTGAACCGCCACCACCAGTAGCCAGCCAAATTAGCTGACACCACCGGCGACCACCTGTCGCCGTCTTTCGTAAGATAGTAGAACATCTCTGTCTCCTCTTTGGTTTGAAAGCTGTCCTTATGAAGAAGGGATTAAGACCAAATCGCGGCGCGCACTTCGGTGCGCGTCCTTTTGGAATCTGTGTTCGCGGCTATGCTTTGCTCCAGTGCTTTGCGAAGTATAGTTGACATCGCAGCGCCAGCTTCGATTGACGGGGCAAGTTGCCGATACTTTTCGTATGCGTCCTCGACTGCCTTTTTATACAAGTCCCTCTCAGCCGCTATCCGCGTCAGATTCTTCTGAAGTTTGCGGATCCGTTTGCGCGAGTCAGCGGACTCTGATCTCTCCGACATGATTAATCTCCATTATTTGTTGTTCTGATTACTGTCTCGCGCCGCGCGCAACACTTTGCACACAACGAGGTGAGAGGAGTGAACGGGGAGCATTCTTCGTCCTTGTTAAGAACACCAAGAAAGGTGTCCTCTCCGAGAGCGAATTTCTCACCGCATTGGTCGCACGTTTCCGTCTTTGTCTGCATTGTATGCTTACTCATACGTGACTTCGTACTGACAGATCATCGCTGCGTCGGGCGTCAAGTTCTGAGCGCAGTCCCAGCTTGTGAGATCTCCGAACTCCTGCCGGAGCGCGGCCGTGCAGGCTTGCTCGTAAAGGGACAGGTTGATCTGCGCTTGGATGTCGCCGCCGAACGCTTCGACGTAAGTCTCCGAGAGGAGCCGAGCGAAGTGCTCGCAGGCATCACCAGCAAGAGCAGTCAGCAGAACTATCATTGCCATATCAAGTTCTCCGTTTCATATGTATGGCAGTCTAGCGGACAATATGGGACTGGTCAATAAAAAAAACCGGGCGCACTAGGTACGCCCGGTCGGTCGAGCGCTCCGGCGTCGAGGGGACAAATCAGCCGGAGTGGGATGCGCGTGGTGTGTTCCGCCGACGCGCGCGGCGTGGAGGAGGATCAGTGGAGGGATCCTTCGTCGATCAAAACTGACTCTAAAATTTCCTCGTTTGGCGTTCCTTCTTCTTCAGCACTCATGTTCGAAGCGACAGCGATGCTCACCGCAGACCCGAGGATCCCGAGCGTGTGCGTTTGATCTGACGACCCTCGCAGCAGACACTGTATCATCACGGTTAACGCTCCGCCCATCGCTGCGTCGAACGTCAACTCCTCGTCGTAAAATTTTTGCACGAGCTTTTCTGTTAATTCTGCTGCGCTATTGAAATCGTTAATTTTGTTTTGGGCTTCAGAAGACATGTTCATCCTTGCTGTATCCGCCCCCACGCCCGTCCCAATGCAACCGTGTCCTCTTTGGACAGGCTGTCAGAAAATTCAACCAAAGCCGCTTCGATTATTCGGACAGCGGCGACCCATTCTAGAGTTTCCTCGTAGACTGGGGGTACGTCGTCCGCCGGGGGCGGAGGAAGGTTTATAATGTTTGACATAGTTTTTGTTTCCTTTTGACTTAGGCGTCAGCTTATCTTACATTGTCTTATACATCAACCGGAGGAAAGGAAAAATGGAGTATATCATGCAGGATCAATTGAAATCGAACGAGCGCTATCGAAGACGAAAAAGCTGGGAAAAACTCTACATGTGGATCGCTACGGGATCCGTGATAGCCTTCTCGCTTTCCGGCATTATGCTGTGAGCGAGACGATGCTGGCGTCCGAAGACGCGCGGCGCTAGGCGTTCTCAGCGTTCCGCCGAGCGGCAATTTCCTCTTTCAAAAACTTCTGATCTTTTTTAGATAGATTTTCCCGTTTCCATGCCTCCCACATCAAACGCAACTGGCCCGATATTGATCGAGCTTCAATGCGAGCGACGGCGGAAATTTCCTCGTACATGGGGCGGGTGACAAGCACCGATTTCCATTTAGTCGTATCCATTTTTAAAGTATTCTCCGGTTGGGCTGCGTAATGGGAGTCTATCGGATTCTCCAAGAAAATCAAGAGGCTTCGCCCCAACTGCGCCCGATTTCAATATCGCAGCGGTTGGGAATTTCAAGCAGTACAGCTTGTTCCATAATCTCCGCGTATTTTTCAGCCTCTTTCCGGTTCTCAACCGAAAAGCACAGCTCGTCGTGGATTTGAACGAGTGGCACCACACCGGTCTGGAACAAATTTATCATGCTCTGCTTGCACATGTCCGCAGCGCTGGCTTGGATCAGTCGGTTTAAACTCTTATATGTGTATGCGCGCACGAGTCGTGTCGTAGCGCCGTACGCGGCTATGGCTTCCTCCCTCGGGAGCGCTTTGTGCATCTCAAAGGAATCGGGTTCCCACAGATCGAAGCGACACTTGCGGCCTCGGAGGCTGCGTATAGAGCCGCTGGAGCGCGGATCGTTCAATCTACTGCTTACCCCTCGCATAAGTTGTCGAACGAACGGTACGCGCTCGTGGTAGCGGTCTGTGAGGGTCTTGGCTTCGGCTTTGTCAATGTCGAGTTGTTCCGCTAGCTTGTTGACTCCCATGCCGTACATCATCGCAAGATTAATCATTTTTGCTTGCTTGCGGGGAATTTCCGCCATCTCGGCGACGAGGCTGTGGAAGTCCATTTTCGGGTCGTTGGTATAGCCTTCCAGAAATTCGGACAAGCCCTTTAATTCCGTATTTTTTGAATCCCCGTAGGCCTTGGCGTAGTGCACCAAGATCCGTGGTTCCTGTTGCGAATAGTCGATCGCCGCCCACTGTTGCCCTTCTTCTGGGAGGAACAGACTTCGGATCATGGGGCCGAGGGTCGGGTTCCGCGCAGGCAACTGCTGAATGTTTGGGTTCTGATAACTTAGGCGACCTGACACGGTTCCGCCGGAATCGCTGCGGTTTTGATTGATGTGCGCGTGAATGCGCCCGTCCTTTCCAACATATTTGAGAACGTTGCCGACAAAGGCCGAATGTGTTTTGTTCAGTTCCCTCGCCTGCATGATGAGGGCGGGTAATTCGTGAGAGTGTTCTGACAGGAATCCGCGCGTAAACGACGGTGCACCCTGTTCGGTTTTTGGGTATGACAGGCCCACCTTTTCAAAGGCCGCAGCGACCGATTGAGCGGCCCAGATTTCGACATCTTTCCCGGCAAGTTTTTTAATCTTTCGGAGCGTGGCCTTTTCCTGTTTGATGAGTTCCTGTTTGGTCCGTTCGGCGCGGTCTAGATCGACGCGAATACCTTTCCATGTCATTTCGATCAGGCACGGCAGCAAGGCCATTTCCAATTCCCAGATGGTGGACAGTTCCTGCTTCATCAGTTCCAACTTAAAGGAGTGCCACAGTTCCAGCGTTAATCGGGCATCGGCTTCGCCGTATGGCCCGACATACATGGCGGGCAATAGATACAGTTCTGCTTTTGGATCTACGCCAAATTCCTGCGCGGCTTCGGTGAGCAGGCGTTCGCTTTTGGCTTGGGACAGGTAATCGTAAGCCAGTGCATTCAAAGAATAGGAAAAGCGGTTTTCATCGAGCAGGCTGGCGGTGATCATCGTGTCGATGAGCTTGCCCTTCACCGTGAAACCCTCGTGTTTCAGAAAACCCACGTCATAGGCGGCGTTATGAAAAATCTTATCCGCAGGGCATTCGCAGATTTTTTTAATCCAGCGGTGCACTATGCGTTCATCCAAATTGCCGCCGCCCACGTGGCGGATCGGCACGTAGCCATTCCACGATGCGGTGGCTACGGCATAGCCAACAACTTCCCCGTTGCCCGTGGCCCAGCCGGGACCGTGGGTTTTCAGGTTGGGATCTTTTGTTTCCAGATCGATGGCAATTTCAGTTGCGGAGGTGAGATCGGGAAGCTCGCTTGGGGGCACCCATTCGCTTTTCGGTGGAAACATCGCCATCTGAAGTTTAGTAACCGGTTTCATAGCAAGTAGCTCAAATGCAGGTTTTCCGGCTCGACAATATATAGGCTTTGTCTTGTACGTGTCACCCCCACGTAAAAAACGCGGTGTGTGTCATTATTGAAATCTCGTGCCGCCGCTGGCGCTAAATCGGAAAACAAAACAACGTTGTCCGCTTCGCCTCCCTTAGATTGATGAATGGTGGACAAGCGGATACGAGGCTGGGCATTAAACTTTTCTCCGCGCCGCAACAGGGCAACAATGTACGCACGATCTGCATCCGGCAGTTTGTCCATTGCTTCGTGCCAGATTTGATCTTCGGTAGCCAACAAGCCGTGTTGTTTTTGAAGTTTTTCCAACGTGAACATGGCGGTTTCATCTTCGAGGATTTTTTTGTGTCCACGTGTGATGCGAACACCGTTGCCCGTCATGTATCCATAGACACACTGGGCCGTGTGCAGTGAGACTTCGTTCCCTTTCCGCAAGGCTTCCCATCCATTCACAGCTTCCGATAATTTTTCGGAAATAGATCGCTGGCGGGGACGTTCAAACAGGTAACCCATTGAGCGCAGTGTGGTGTCCAGAGGCTCCAGCATGTAGTTCGCTTGGGTAAGGATGAGCCATGAGCCGTGGGACAAGTCTGCTTCAGACAGATCGTAGATCCGTTCGACGGTGCCCTTTTCCTGCCGGGGCCGATATTGCTTGGGATACCGATCTGTGATTCGCGACACAATTTTATCGGCAACGGTATGGACGCTTTGTGGGATACGATACGATTGCTCCAAGGTTTCGGAGCCTCCGGGCAGGTGGATGAATTGATTTATGTCGGCTCCCGCCCAGCGGTAGATCGCTTGGTCGTCGTCGCCAGCGCAATACATTTTTTCGCTGTGGTCATCCAGACCGTGGGCAATGTCCCATTGCAGGGGACTCAAGTCTTGTGCTTCATCGAGAAAGCAGACTTTGAACCGTGGGCAGTGGTCTGCCAAATTTTCCGCAAACATCACGAGGGTGTCGGTGTAGTCCAGCAAGCCGTTTGCTTTTTTATATTCCCGGTAGGCGCGGTCCACGTAGGACACCTCTTCCCAGACGTTATCTATGTTGGATTGGTTGTATTGCTCGCGAATGGAAATTTTTCTCAACCGCGACAGATTGATGAGGCTTAAAATGGGGTGGTCGGACAGGGAAATAGTCGCCTCGTCATTCACAAATAGGTCTGAGTTAGATCGAACAAGCTGGATCCCAAGACGGTTTGAAAGTTCGTGGAAGTGTTCCGTTTTCATTTGTTGATCGTTCCGCAAACCCAACAGGCGATAGGACAAGCTGTGTAGGGTGCGAAAATAAAGTAAGTCATGCTCCGCATCCAAGTTAAAGCGCTTCGCGGCGCGGTCCCGCGCTTCCGTGGCCGCTTTTTTTGTGAACGAGAGGAATGCGATCTGGTTAGGAGGCACTTCATCGGCCAGAGCTTGATCAACCAGATTCAACAGCGTCGTCGTTTTGCCCGTACCGGGGGGTCCGAAGATCCGAAACATTTTAAGCCGGGTTATCCAAACATTCGTTCGCTGAAGCGGTTTCTTGAGAGTCTTCAAGATTAGCCAGCATCTTCGCCATATCATCAATTTCAACGTAGGATTCGCCGCTGTCATCAAAATCGCTAGGCGCTTCCACGAAATTTTGTGAGGAAAACCGATGAAAAGTCGGTGCCGTGACGCAACACAGGCAATCATTCCATTGGAATTCTCGTATCCCTCGCAGATGTTCTTTCACGGTAGTTATTTTATTGTTTACATGACGCTGATGCTCCCGCACATAGTGAATAATTGTTTTCTTTTTCCCGGTTGGCGTCAGGGCCGTCTTTTCCCGGTCTTTAAAATAGTATTTCGTTTCTTTCATTGGCACACTAAATGTGACGCGATAACCTTGTTTTCGGATGGACACCGACCACTGTTGATCTTTGTACATCCAAAAATTTAGTGCACTGCAAAAAATACATCGCAAAAAGGCTTCAACGGATTCCCAACAATCTTGAATGGGTTCCTTGTCCATTGTTGAAAGGCCCCACTGGTTCCTTTGTATGTAAGCACCACCACTATATTGACCGCAGCGCCCCCGTTTTATTGGGAAAGAAATGCGTTTAGGCATTCTCTGCCGCAGAATCTCCACTTCCCCGGCCTTGTTTACGGAGGAATAAAAAGAAACCCAAGCAAGTTTGTCGTCTGATATGTCCCGAAAGGCTATTCCGCACTCGTACACCGCCAACGACTTATGTCCGGGTTTTTTCAAGTCGCACCCTAAGCGTTTTGGTGCTTTGACGGCGTAAATAAATTCGCTGGGGCAAGAATCCTCCAGTTCCACGGAGCCTTTAAATTTTATCTTTTTTCTTTCGCTATTTTTTCTTGATAGCGCAACAAACATGATCGAACTCAACTTCGTGGTATCCAGAACCTTAGAAGTGTGCGTTTTCGATCCGACGTGGGGGATATAGGGGCCGATATTCCTCAACGCTTTTCGTGTTTTACGATGCGTTTCACTGTAGAGGGTCTTACATAAAAGACGCTTTTGAACTATGTCTATATTCTCCAGCAATCCAGACAATGTTTTATAAGTTCCGACGCGGCCAACCGGCTTCGACATTCGACGTGTCTTCATGCGGGGCTTAGTCTTTGGCCGCCGTATTCGCACGACAAACCAGTCCCATATTTTTCGCATTTGTTTAAGCATTCGTTATATACCTCTCTCGGGGAACATTAAAACGGTGCGTCTTTATTTTCCCCGAAATCTGGGGTAGGCACTTCGACGGAGTGCTGTTCGTGGGCCGGGATAGACCACACGCGGACAGGTTTACCCCGGACTTTGAGGAGGATAGATTTTCCGTTTATGTCCCGTAAGCGTTGCGCCATCTTGTGCGGTTTGAAATCAAAGAACCGGTTCTTTCGCAGGAAGGCATCAAAATCCTTGAGTCGAAAATAAGTGATACCTTCTTCATCATCCGTGTAGGGGCGGCGTAAGAGTATTTCCTCCCGTTCACTGGCGCGTTGCTTGCTCGTGCACCACTCTTCGAGGAAATCATAAAACTGCCCCGCGATGCTGGCATCTTGACTCACTTCCAGTACGTTGCCCTCGGTTTGCGTCATGTCCGTCAACAAGTGGTTAAGGCGTCCTTCCCACACTTGTTTGGTTTGCGTACGTGGCATGAAATTCAATTGTTCGACGCAGGCTCGCTGGAAGGTTGGCTGGTTCATTAGACCTTCTGTGTCCATTTCCAGCGGCTGCCCGTTCACGTCTACAAACCAAACAGGAGGCTGGCTGTTATATTTTCGCAGGTTGGCGATAAGTGTTCCGGTGGCCGTGGCGTCTACGCCGTGCTTTCGGGTGCGGCATAAATCAGCATTGCAAAAAGCGTTTATGGGGCTGTCTTTGCACTTATAGGTGTAGTCCTTTTTTTGCAACTGCTTGGCGACAACGTTGACTTCCGAGAGCGGTAGCGGGGGCGTGAGGTAGTTAGTGTTGTAATTTAAAATCTCCGTTTCCCACGAGTCTGGGAAGGCTTTTCGCAGGAAAACGCCAACATTAAACAGGCCGTTGTTTCGGGATCCCTCGCTGATTTTTTGAGAACACAGGTGTTGAAGGCACGGAGGGCCGTCGGGAATGGGGGTACTGTCCGTGGCTTCAATGGTCAGGGACAGCAATTGCTCCGGTGTTTGAACATATTTTCCGTGCAGTTCGAAAAACTCAGAAAGCGTGGCAGCAGAGCCGTCATCGTGGATGGCGTAGCGCAGCCCCTCGGCGGCATCATAGTAAGGAATGTTAAGAAAATTCCCTACGTCCCCCCTGTCCAGATTCAGTTGAATTTGTTTAGGAAACACCTCACACGTGCCATAGCCCAGCCCTGCACCTAAATTCTGCAAAACCTCTTGCATATCTTTGGCGGCAATCCAATCCGTGCAGAACAGAAAGCAATGTGCCCCGCCGGATTTGCTCCGACAAACAACAAGCGGTAATTTGGATTTGCGGATTTTATCAACAAGCGCTGTGTGGTCGAGCGGATATTCATCAACATCGATGCAACCCCAGCGGCATTCATTCGTTTCGTTTATGGGAATGATCCCAACAGAAACCCCTTCGCCGCTCAGGTGCTTTTCCCATAGAGCCGTGGTGCGTGGTTCGCGAACTAGGTTGGCTTTTCCTAGATTTTTCCCGTTCGCGTTTTTTCGGTTTACATTGTAGGTTCCGTACGCCTGTCTCAGGCCGTCGAAAATACCTGCAAATTTTCCTGCATCAGACATGAAACCCCCCTGATCGAGACGGCGCGTCATGCGCCGTCATTATTTTTTTATTTTTCGATCAGAAAGGCACATCTTCCTCTATTTCTGTACCGCCCTCTTCCTGCTGATGCTTAACGGTTACCGTTCCGGTTTTGATGCTGTGAGCAAATTGACGGGCCTCCTGATAGTGGTCCGCGTGTTCAACGGGGCCTTCCAAGGTCACGTCCCAATTGAACCATTCGCCCTCATCGTTGCCGTCTTCGATGACCTGCAACGTGTAAATATAGGCAAAACGGGGTGGGCTAAAAAGCTTCCCAGCGTCGTTGGTCATTACCCGCGAGGCAATCATGCTGTTCCATTTTCGAGATTTTTTTAAGGCCGTGCTTTTCATCGCCAGCAACGCAACAGTGGAACTCTTGTTGTCGTTCAGCACCAGCAGGTAGTGGTGGTGCGTGTCCTCAAGGTAGGAGCCGCTTTCCGTATAGTCCTTGTTGTCTTCAGGACTTCTGGTGGTTTCCGGGCGTTTTTCGTCAGGCGTGTAGATGGCGACCGGAGCATTATTCCCGTCCCCGCGCGGAGTCCACTCAATGAACCGGCGTTGATAGGCTGCGGGAATAACACGTAGCTTTCTATCCGTGTAAAGCTCGTTAGTGACCGTGTTCCAGACATCCCCCGGCGACGCGTTAATACCCAGCGCCTTCAATTGCTTGATGCTTTTCTGGCTGCTGGCCTGTAGCAGTTTCAAAAACGGAAGTGCGAGGTCTTCCTGTCCCACCTCTTCGTTGCCCACCCCCGCGTCCAATTCGAACAGCGACGTATCTAGTCCAGCCGTTAACTCTTTGTTCACTTTCTTTTTGGTCATTTTCGCCGCCATTATTTGGTTCCTCTTTTGATTGTTACCCGCTGCCCAACGAAGACGCCGAACAGTTCCATTGGGATTTCTTCACCCTGTTCCACCCTTTCTTTCACAAAGGCTTTGAGCGTCGAGGGATGAACATCTGTTTTTTGAGCAGGAGAAAATCCCTGCCCTTCGATAATGGATACAAACTCACGGGCCTTGGTATCTTCGTTTCGTCCGAAGTTCACGCTTACCGTGTTTTTGATCAGATCATCGAATTCGTGGTCGCGAAGCCAAGTGAAAGCGGCTTCTTTGTTGTCCACTTTTATGTGGGCACCGTAGGTTTGTTTCAAAGAAATTTTTGATCCATCTTCCAGTTCAAATGCCGATAAGCCCATCTCAGTGAGCATGGCCGGAAGATCTTCATCCGTGAGTTTTAGCAGGTTTTTTTTCTTTTGCTTGAGCAAATTTTCCAATTGCTCAATATTTTCTTCGGTTTCAATTATCCGCTCGGCAACTTCAGCAACGGTTTTCAGATTTGTATCGTCAACGTTGCTTAGTTTGGAAGAGACGGAATCGGCTTCCATATCGAAGATTAAATCGCTCATATCGACGCTTCTCCTGTTCCGTGGTTCGTGTTTGAAAGGGTGATTGGCCCTTTACGTTGCCGATAATGTCTTATATCATTGCACAAGTCAAGGGGGAACTATGTCCAATTACCAATGGAAAACGAAGCCGTACGACCACCAAGTTACGGCGTTAAAAAATTCTTGTTTTTCAGAGTATTACGCCCTGTATATGGAAATGGGCACGGGCAAAAGCAAAGTTATTGTGGACACGATGGCGTTGCTGTTTGAAGCAGGACACATCGACACGGTTCTTATTTTGGCCCCGAAAGGCGTTTACGACAACTGGATCCGCTTGGAGATCCCCCGGCACTTACCTGAGCGGATCCCGCACAATCTGGTGCGGTGGCAAAACAACCTCACGAAAAAATTCATTGCCGATATGCAGGGCATTATCTATCCCGCAAAACGTAAAGCGGACACATTACACACTTTGGTGATGAACATAGAGGCGGTGAGTACCAAAAAAGGTGCCAGCACTGTTTTGAAATACTTAAAAAGTAATCCCAAAAATTTATTGGTCGTGGATGAAAGCACGACGATCAAAAACCACAAAGCACTTCGAACAAAGAACATTATAAAGGCGGCGCAGTTTGCAAAGTACCGGCGCATTTTAACCGGTTCGCCCATTACAAAATCCCCGATGGATTTGTACAGTCAATGTGCGTTTTTAAGCCCCAAGGCTTTAGGCTTCAAAAGTTTTTATGCATTTAGAAATCGTTACGCACGGATGCAGCAACGTTATATTGGTCCCCGAAGCATTCAGGAAATTGTGGGTTACCAACGGCTTGATGAACTGAATGAAAAGCTCAATCGGTTCTCGCTGAGAACACTTAAAAAAGATTGTTTAGATCTGCCCGAAAAAATTTACATGCGCCGAGACGTTCCTTTAACCGCCGAACAAGAACGCCTCTATCGACAGATGAAAAAGTTGGCGCTCGCGCAGTTCGATCAAGGAGAACTGGCAACCACTTCTTCTGTCTTGACACAAATCATGCGACTTCAACAAATCACCTGTGGGTTTTTGAAACCGGACAATGGTGAAATAGAAGAGATCAAAAACAACCGCCTAGATGAACTCATGGCGGTTGTCGAAGAGTTTCAGGGAAAGGCGATCATATGGGCCTCGTGGACGCACGACATAGGCCGGATTGTCCAAGCCCTGCGCCGTCGCTTCGGTGACGAAGCGGCGGCCTCCTACTTTGGCGAAACGGAACAGAAGAATCGACAGAAAATAGTCGAAAAGTTTCAGGATCCCGATTCAGAATTGCGGTTTTTTGTCGGCCAGCCGAGAACCGGGGGGTTTGGATTAACTCTCTCCGTGGCTCAGACGGTCATCTATTTCAGCAACAGTTATGATCTAGAGATCCGGCTCCAGTCGGAAGACCGCGCCCATAGAATAGGCCAAGAAAATAACGTGACCTATATAGATCTAGTTACTCCAGACACCATTGATGAAAAAATCCTGCAAGCACTGCGGGATAAAATCAATATCTCAAGTCAGGTGCTGGGAGAAAAGGCGCGGGAGTGGCTGATCTAGGGGCGGTACGAACCGATCCCTTGGTTGATCAAGCCTGAAGTAATGTCTCCGGGGAACATCTGAGCAAAGCGCTGTCGGTTCTCAAGCGTTGTACCTTGGGCCGTGGGTTGTGGTGCAGGTGCGGGAGCCGTGGGCCGTGGTGCGGGAGCGGGTGCGGGAGCGGGTGCGGGAGCAGAGGCCGCTGGGGCTTGTCCGGGGATTAACGCACGTCCCACACGTGGAATATATTCCATGAGCGGTTTTACAAACCCACGAGACTGGGGGGTTGGGGCGTCTTCTGGAAAAGGCTGTTCAACGTCTTCGGCCCGGAATACGTCATAACCTAGAACGGGTCGTCGCACAATAGCGGCAACGGGTGCCCCAAGGCTGTAAGCTATAGCATTACCTATGATTTGAGCCGCAGCTACCTTTTCCTTTTCGGTACGCCCTTTTTTAAGAAGCGCTTCTAACAGTTCCGCCCCGTCTTTTCCCGGCGTAGAGGCCTTGATAAGAATGTCCTGAATCAGAACGGAGGGCATGTCATTGAGATAGGCTTTTGCGAAAGTTGCGGCTGCACCCGGTATTTGAACTGTCCCGCCCATTCCTGTTTTTGCTGCAAAGGTGCGACCCGCTGCCGCACCAATTACTCGTGCCGCAAATACAAAAAGCGGAGAGTCGTTTTCCAATATTTTAGATACATCTTCGCCCTGATCGGCTAGACGTTCCAGTTTAGCCATTTGCGTGATGATATTGTCTAGTTTTTTGTTAAACGTCGTACCTACGATTTCATCATCGACCAGAGCCTCAAGAAGCGGGGGCATTCTATGCCCGTTATGCTCCGGTTCAAATAAAACCTTGTGGATCTTTTTAAGGCTATAGCCGTCGGGGGTTCGCGCCTCTTCAAAGGCGTATTTGATAATCGAGTCCCTGAAAGCCTCACGAGCCTCTGTATTAGGGTGCCCCTTTGCCAAGCGAACCAATTCTTTGTACTGAGCAGAAAAGTTTTTGTTGTCCTTCCGAAATATGTTTGCCACTACTTTGGTAGGGTTTTCGTTCCCTAAAAGTTTTGCCCACACAGCTTCTTTTTGCATGCTCGTCCAAAAATCACCTACGGGCGTCGCCGTTTCACCCGGACCTTTAAGTGCAAAATCTACACTGTCAGGGAAGTCGGGATGGTTGTTGTAATAAGCCGATACCAATTGATCTCGTTGGGGAAGGTCCGTTAAATCCTTCCGTAACGTACTTAGAATGTCTAAGGAAAGAATCTCTTTGTGGTCCTCTAAAAACTTTCCCCATTTTTTCTCGTCTACTATCGCACGATTAATGGTTTCCCCCGTCGCGGGGTTCCGAACCGGAGTGACAACAACAGCCTCATCTCGAAAGGCCTGTCGCAGGAACATATCCAGAGCGTCATTGACGCCTGCTTTTCTTAGACCTTCGTCTTCAATGAGCGATGCTATATTTGGAACAGAAAACCCTTCTGCTGTTTTGTCAATACCTCTTGAGGCGGTTTCTAATAGGGATAGGGCCTCTTGAAGTTCGTTATACTTTATAGCAACCGCATTACTGCTTCCCTTGAACATTTCATCTAACGCTAATTCTGGCGGTACTTTATATTGTCCCGTTCCCTTTACGTGTCCCAGAGTTCCACCAAAGCTCCTTGAAAAGCTGTCGTTAAGTGATCTGGAAAACGTGTAGGCTTTTATCAATTTTTTTATATTAGAACCTACATCCTGAGCTTCATCAATTACTGCTCCAGAAATGGGGTCTATGTTAAGGTTGGCCCCCATATCATCCAGCGCCGCGTCCGCTAATTCGCCATAAATTCGACGGGCGTTATAATTAACCACTTCCCCGGCTTGCGTACTTCTTACGCTGTTCAGCATTTCCGATCTAAAATTCATAAGCTCTCGTAACGTGGTACGTTTAAAATGCTCCGGTGCTGTACCATCCGGATTACTGACGCTTGTAAGTTCGGCAGTTAGCCTCTCTATTTCGGCATCTGTCTTCCGAAGATTCAGCTTTTTCCTTGCCAAGTCTGCGGCGTTTTTTCGTTGTTGGGACGACAAATTTTTTGTCACACCCTCAATAGTTTCATAGGTGCCGGGTGCCCCTCCTTTTTGCGGCGTGGTTCGAAAGGCCCTTTCCGCTGCGAGCAGTTTTTCATCTGGGGTTAAACCCGTACCCATAGCCCTGCTGCGAAGATACTTATTTAACGCCAGTCCCGCTGATTGTCCTGCGGATTTTTTTACCGCTTTGTTTAAATAATCGGACAGCTTTTGGCTGTTTTCTAACTGCTCCGTTAATTGCCCCCACAATTGACCATCTGGGTTTTCTAGGTCTTTGAGAAAAGCGGGGATACCCGCTCTCCGTAATTCTTTAAGCGTTACGCCCGGTTTAAAAAGCTTGGCGTATTCGTCATTCCACCGTTTTGCAATATTGTCTACAGACACCTCCATTGTTTTATCAACGTTCTCATAAAGGCTCTTTTCTACACGCCGCGCTTCTGTTAATGCGCTTTTCATAGTTTTGTGAACTTGCTTATTGACCTCTCTTTGTATGGTCGCTGGTGTAGCGTCGGTGCGTTTTGCAAACTCTTCTGTTGTAGTAACCGCATTATCCAACCGTGTATCAAACCATTTTGTAAATGTGTCCTGAAGCATTTTTTCTTCTAGCTTCGCCGCCATGTTGACGAGATTTGGATCTGAGTGAGAATAAAGCGCCGTTATAAGTCCGGTTAGTGCAGCATGGCCGTCTCTAGCCGACCTTTTGTGAACAGCGGAATAAGCGGGGCTTACGTCCGACAAGAACTTTTCTAATATGGAATACGTCGTGCTTCCCGTTAATTGAGACGGCGTAAGTTCAACCACCTTTCCTGAAACGTCTTCAAACCGTGCATTGCGAAGCGTGGCTAAAAACTCTTCTGGAGTTTCCTCGATACCTCTCTTTTGTAATTCCTCAAATAGGTTGACCATGTAATCCGCAGCCTTTTGCTCTCTGGCTCCTTTGCCGAAAGCAGAGCTGACTTTTCGAAAAGGAACTTTGACGAGGGAAAGCATGGAGCCGGGATAAATGACAGAAGCGGTGACTTCAGCGCCTAATTTAGCCCCGGCTTGAGCCGGATAGAGTTCTTCTGCAATCATTGCCCCGAAAGGCGTCCACGCAAGGCCTAACGCAGTTTCGCCTGCAATTACGCTCTTGGGGTGTTCAACGAGGGCTTGCCCAACCTTTCTTAATACCTCTGCGCCGCCCTCCAAGGATTCCTGCGAGGCCCTTGTTCCCCTAGCCGCTCTCGCACGGACCCTAGCCGCTTTCTCCCCGGCCTGTTGACGACCCCAGTCGAACATTTTCCTGACAAAGCCAGAATGGTCGTCGGCTTCTTTAGCCCCCATCACGGCTACGTTTTTAGCAATTGCTGCGGGGGCCAAATTTGGAATGTCTTTTAGCACGTTCGCTATTTGAAATGTAGCGGGAATAGATCCAATAAACATGCCAGCCGTTCTACCCGCTTCATAACGTGGGTAATCGGCAAGTTCCAATGGGCGCGGTTCACCAAAAACCTCTTCTACACCTTTTCTGGCAGCAAGTTCCGCACCAATCGCTCCTCCAAACACACCCGCTAAATAGCCCATGCCTTTTGCAATAGGCCCCAATCTTGCGGCTGCCGCAGCTTTTGCCGCCTTTGGCGCAAGATTCAGAATACGTGCCGATAAATTAGGCTTTTGTACCCCTGTTGCACGTACCCTTGGATCAATCTGACGAGGTGGGGAAGGATCCCGTGCGGTTTCTCTTAGCTTTTGACCTGCCGCCGATGCTGCACCCGCTGCGCCACGCATAACTTTTCCTGCGCCGCGTCCCCCATATGCGCCACCCGCTCCCAAAGCAAGTGTGGGGGCAAGCTCTCTTCCGAAACCACGGGCCGCAGCCCCATAGCCACCCCCGTATTCTTCACGGTCTACGCCTGTTAATTTGCTTATGATTTCGTCGTAAGAATAGCCCGCTCGTGTGGCGGCTTCTATACTAAAACGGGTTTCTTGGGCCAGTCGTTCAGCTATTTTTCGCTTGGCCTCTAAATCCTCATCACCCTTTTCTCGTAGGGCCGCATAAGCCCCACGGGTATCAAAATTTTCTATAAATCTGGAACCTGTTGGAGAAACCCCTAAAATGGGACGAGCCGTTTCCGCTGTGTTTCCAATACTCGATAAAGTATCTTCATCCAGAATTTCGGAGGGGTCTAAAAGGTCTGTGAAATCAGCCATGATTACTTAAAACGTGAAAAATCGATCTAAATCTTCATCTTCCTCTTCCATGCCTATACCCATTTTTCGCTCATAAGCGTTCGTCAACTTATCGTATTCTCTTTGAAGCGCCCGCGCCGAGGATAAATCGCGTTTGGTTTTTATAATTTGTTTGCGATCTAACTCCCCCGATTCTAGCTTTTCAAGTAAAAGTTTACCGGCAAAATCCATAGTGCGGGAGGCGGTTTTAAACTGATTCAAAGATCGTCGGTCATTATAGATAAAACTTTTTGAAGGAACTTGCAGTTTCTGCAACCTTAATTGGAGTTGTAAATTTTCCTTTCCTGAAATAGTTTTCATCATTTCAGTAGTGGCGATAGTACTTAGCGCATCTAAAGCCGGTATAAGCTCTTCGGCGGATTGCGACATTGATGGAATGTCTGTACCAAATACCTCATTAGCTAAATCCGAGGCTTGGTTAATATAGAAGTTTGCTTTTGCAGAAACGCCTGTCCCCGCCGTCAGATCTAAACCCTCAGAAACGCCTAATAAATTAACTTGGCTTTCCTCCCCACGGTCAGGCAAAACCTCCTGCATAAAATCTTCATAGGGTCGATCAGAATAAAAGCGCGTATGAAGTTCACGGGCAAGATCTTCAGAGGCCATATCCGCGAACTGAGGATAGCGCTGTTTAAAGTCGGCTATTGTTGGCACGTTAAATACCCCTTATCTCCCCTTTGGCCCGTAGACTAGCCTGTCTAGCGCGGCTTCCCTTTCGGCCCCGTTTGAATCAAAAAAGTTCGGATCTACATCTTCAAACTTCAGGTCCATAGCATTTTGTATGGGCATGGTTAGCCCCAGCTTCTTTCGTCCTTGGAGAGCCGCAAGCACCATTTGTGGGAGGGCCTTGCGCGTTTCGAGGCCTTGCGCGTTTAGCGTGGGATCCAGATAGCCTGTTATAAAAGCGGATAAATAATCCTCCTGAGCAGGAGCTAACGTTCCTTCCGCATAACGCTTCCATAGGGGCCTCATTGCAAAAATCCTTCGATCTCTTTCTGCTTGAGTGCCGCCCGGAATGTTGTCAAAAACACCCGGTGTGCTGCCTTTAAGATATTCAAGGGCCTCCTGATCTAAGACCCTCTTTTTAAGCGCCAATGTGCCATATATTGAATCGGCCTCTAGCCCGTGATCTATGTCAAATTGTCGTACGCTTTCATCTAGTTGGTATATGAACTTGTTCCAGTTGTCTGTGCCCATTGCGATTTCGAGTTGTCTATCGAACGCGGACTCTCGCAGCAAATCTTCTCTGGTGAGTTGGCCCGCGGTCGCCATCAAGAAGTTCATCCCAAGTTTTTTCTCAAACATCCGTAGCTCTCTGTCCGAAAGCTTCTCTTTGAACTCCTGCACCCTATGAAATTGAGAGGCCTCCGCATAACCCCGCCTCTCCGCTATTTCTTTTTCTAGCTCTAGAGATAGTCTTCCTGTTTGCGCCGCTGCTAGGCCTAAACTCCACTCATCTAGACTTCTAGCGCGTTGTAATCTTAGCGCCTCGCGCCCTTGTCTAAGCTGGGCCTCATTAAGATTTTCGTTAAGGCGTAGTTCTCTTTCAGACCTTATGTTTTGGTTTTCTTCTCTATGCTGGGCTAGTGCCCGATCAGTTTCCAGTCTTAGATTAGTCTGGGTAAGCGCTGCATTATTTGTCATAATAGTTTGCGCTAGGCTGGTTTTTATCGTTGCTGCTCTGTCGATAGTGTTGTATAGGTTATCTACCTCGCTTATAGCAGCATTGATCCTGCCGGTCAGCGCACGACCTTCTAAAGAGTTGTCGCCTTCATTTTTTGCAAGTGCTGCCTGCAAGGTGCGAGTTGCCAGCGCTAAAGTCTGTTCCTGCGTGTAATCACCCTCTTTCATCTTAAAAAGATTTCGGGCATCAAAATTCCCCTTTGACACCTGAAATATCAAGTCCTTTTCAAGTTTACGCTCCCCCGCGACGAACTCTCGGTGCGCGGTTTCTTCTTTTTCGGTGGCCGCGAGGGCGGCGGTTTTCACACCCCGTTCTTCCTGTCTTTGCAGCGCCAGACGTTCCCCCATAGTTTTAGGCACTTGCGAAAAAGCGGCTGCAAACTGCGCCGCAGGAGATCGTGAGGCAACATTCTCACCACCCGCACCGCGCCCACCGGCAAAGTTTAAGCCCGCACCCGCAATGTCAAAGAGCATCTGGGATTTAGTAAACTCCTTGTCAGAGCCTAAAACGTCTTCGTAAAGTTTAAGCCGCTCGTCAAAGTTTTTTTTAAAGCGCTCGGGATCTTGATACTGTGTGTCAAAGTCTGCCTTTGTCGGGTCAAAGCGCATCGTGCCCGGATCTCCGAGTACTGTCGCCTCTGTTGTCCCCGCATTTGCAAGGGGTGCTGCTTTGTAGCTAAAGGCCTCCGGGGCTATTCGACTTCTAACGTTGCCTCCCCCCAGAGTTCTAGTAGCCCTCGCTGCTACATCAGATAGGGGTGCCCTCTTGCTTAAATCGGGAATGCTATCTGCCGTAAACAGGTCTGCTGCTGTGTAGCTCGGCATCGTGGCCCTATCTCGGGGACCTAACCTCTGAATAGTGGCATCGGGGACGTTATATCCCTTCAGAGCGCTCTCGCCCCCTGCTATAGGGGTTATCTCCGTTTTAAAATCCCCAAGCCCAAGCAGCCGTTGAATAGTGGGATTACCATAGGCCTCCAACCCCAATGCCCCCAAGCCACCTAGACCCAGCGCTGTAGCACTCCACGGATTTGCGAGGGCGGCTCTCCAACCCTGTCCGGCTCCCCATTGGAGACCGCGACCTACAGAACCCAAGGCTTTGTCTGCGACACCACCGCCCCAGTCAAAATGCTGTACGGGGCCGCCTTGAGCAAAACGCTGTATCGGGCCGCCGTAGGCCATTCCTCCGGGCGGTGGTCCCATCATGGCTCCGGGCGGTGGACCCATCATGGCTCCGGGCGGTGGACCCATCATCGCTTCAGGGGGGAGCGCTTCCATTGCCGGTTGTGCACCAGCCATCATCAAATTGCCGACGCCCTCTCCCATCGGAGTGGCTTCGCCCTCTCCCGTCAGCATTTCAGCACTACTCGATAATTCCTGCA
>Ga0209434_1000276_pt1 | contig 26218 bp, 39 predicted proteins | sample ETNvirnome_2_300_FD_184068 | JGI IMG/M metagenome (GOLD analysis project Ga0209434, IMG submission 184068) | Marine viral communities from the Pacific Ocean - ETNP_2_300 (SPAdes) (version 2) | ecosystem: Environmental > Aquatic > Marine > Oceanic | place: Pacific Ocean | collected 2013-06-22
AGTCGGCAGCAGCCATGAGAGGTGCTCGATGTTCCAGCATGCCTCCCACATTTCGTCGCAGTGGTTGTCGAGGAGGTGGTCCAGCGCCTCGGCGATGCGACCATCCACCATGTCCGCGAACATGAACGTAATCACAGTGCGTGGGATCAACCGCCCAGGGGAGGCGCTGTGCTCCTCGATGATTGCAGTCCACTGGACAACCGGAAGGTTTCTCTGTGTCTCGGTGTGTTCCTGAGAACGTGTCATGACGACCTCCTGCCGTAGCGACGAGCGCCTGTGGGTTCGTCCTCGTCTTCGATAGCGACCAGCTTGTCGTGTGCAGCGCACATGGCGCTGGCGAAGTCGCGCATCGCCTTGACCACAGCTATCGACCCATGCATGTCGGACTCTGACCATCCCTGCATGCGGCGGGTGTCCACGGCCTTGCTCAATGTCTCGAGTGCTTCCCCGATCCGTCCCTCGTGGACCTCTTGGTCGGCGAGGCTTCCTGGGTCGAGCTTGCGCCCTTCCTCGTCGAGGGTCGGAAGGAGCTCAACTGTGATGCGCGTTCTCATGTCATGTCCCCTTGTTGTGATTAACTCTGTAGAGAAGATACCGTGATGGTTTTAATCTGTCCACATATTTCTTCAACAGTGCTTTTCGGTGATGCTTTCGTCTACTCGGATGCCTCAACAGACAGCTTGTCATCAGTGCGACGTGCGGCCTGTGGAGAGACAGCTCGCTTGCGCGGGTGGTTGTGCGTCCGCTCGATCCTCTTGCGGCGCTGCACATCTCGAAGGGCGCGCTGTTGGCGCTGCTTCATCCTGCTCCTGGTGATTCGGTTGCGCTTCATGATGCCTCCTCGAGTTCATCCCTGGACTCGATGTTGATGTCGGAACTACACGTACCGACGATTGCGTGGGTTTCATTCCATGACCAGACCTCTGCTGTGTTGCGCGGGTCGGCTCCTCCGAACGTCGGGAGGTTGTCCCACGGCCCCACGCTCGGGTGGTCAGCCTTCATCAGGTCGAACAGTTCTCGCAGCGAGCTGACGAGGGGACTCACGCCATCGCACACCACAGTGGGGTCCTCGACAGTGATGACGCTTCCGGGTCCGCGCCTCCATACTCGGAGCGCTTCCCCGTTGTCCAGCTTGACCACGTTGACGCTCTGGCGAACGTCCGTGGACACGACCGTGGTGTTCTCGCGACCGTCTCTGACGACCACATCCCCTATGTTGATTTCATTCCAGTGCCTGATCATGACGTCTCCTCCTTGAACTTGACTGCGGTACCGTCTCCAGCGACCTGGGCCTTGAGCTCTCCGTCGACTCGTCGCACTCGAGCGATGGGGATGCGTACATCCTCACCTGCCCTGATGCGGCGCAGCGTGTCGTCCGCCTTTTCCTGGGTGAGGACTCCCCGGGCTACGAGCCAGTTCATCCATGCTTCGTGGTTGGTGTTCATGCTGTCCTCCTACAGGTAAGAACGATTCGAGTGTGAGAAAGCGGACACGAAAGGGTGAGAAAGTTGAGATTCATCTCTCGCCCCTGTTGTCCCACGTAGGGAACTCAGTGGCGGTCTCGATGCCGAGCAGGGCAGTCATCCAGTCCCCGCCGCTCTCCCAGTTATCTGGCACAGGGTAGAACGTACCGACAATCCTGCCCGCGTTGTACTCGAACAGCACCTCTCGACCAGCTTGGTCGGTGCCGACCAAGAACGCGCGCTGTCCGAAGGCCCACTCGAGCGCGCTCCATGGACCGTCGTGCTCGGTGACTGGGGCTTCGTCCTCGCCGTGCTGTCGGAACAGCGCCGCGCGGTTTGCCTCTCGGGCGGCCTCCTCCTTGCGCTCCTTACGCCGCATGCCGTGCTTGTCGGTGGCACCGACACGGACCCACTGTCCGTCATCGTAGTGATCGGGTTCCCCCGCCGCGTTGCGATAGGCGATCTTCGTGTGAGCGAAGTGCGCCCTGTTGGCGTTGTCGTCGTCCTGTAGCGTATTCGCCAGGATAGCCACTGTGGGCTTGAGCTTGGCAGTCAGGCGGGAGGTGCACAGCTCGTCCGTATCGTCCCCGAACGATCCACAGGCGAGGTGGATGCATTCGTGCAGCAATGCCGAGGCGACCGTCTCGCGGCTGCCCTTGCGCGATAGCCCGATTTCGTTGCGGGACCTATCGGCCCAGCCCATCACATTACCCTCGGCGACATCACTCCCCATCTTGGACAGGTCCAAGATCCGCACGCGGAGCGTGGCGAGGTCCATGGGATAGTTGTGGTGCGCGAGCACTGCGGCGCTGGCGTTGATCCAGGCGCGGATGAACTCGCGTGAGACGTTGCGGTGCTTGCCTGTGATCTTCATGATGCCCCCCAGTACGTCGGGTTGGTGCCGTTGCACTCAGGACAGCTCCACACCCCGTCCTCGGCGTGCGTCCAGCCATTCTCGATGGCGCTGGTGTAGCCGTCGCGGATTGTCGCGCAGTACTCTCCGACGACCTCCTCTGCTGAGCCGCAGCCACAGTCCAAGGCGATCACGATGTAGGGGTCCGTCTTGTAGAGCCACTTGAGTGCCTTGTGGTATCCCTTCATGATGCCCTCCTACAGAGATAAACGATGTGAGTGTGAGAAAGCGGACACGAGCCCGTGAGAAAGTTCAAGTGGGGCGGATGGGCATGATGATAGCGAGGACACAGGCACTCGCTGTCGCACGTCTCGCACGGGGTGCTATCCGTAGCCTCGGCAGCGCAGGTGGCGCACACGACCACGACCTTGGTGCCCGTGCGCATGTCGAAGCCATAGATGCTCGGCTCGCCGCACGTCTCGCACTCAGTGGCAGGCCCAGCGTGTCGATAGGTGAAGGTGGTGGTCATGTCGGCTCCCCTTGTGTGTCTGTTTGGGTGGTGTAGAGTTTATACCGTGCTGGAAATCAGGTGGCAAGTAAAAAATGAGGGGTCAAAAGTGATACGCGTTGACGTGTCAAATAATAAGCGGACAGAATCTGTCCGACTTGGCCCAAAGTCCAGGGCAACCCTGACTTATGCCGTGGTACACCTGGCGGTATCATGGTGTACCAGTCGAAAAGCCAAGGAAGAACCTGGGTTATCACCCGTTGAACCTACTCTGCGTGGTACCCGAAGTGGTACCACCCCGATCTAGGTAGAACCTGGGTTATCGGGCGGTGGTACACCTGGTACACCATTTTTACAGTACATAGACGTATATGAGAGAACTGCTTGCGGTTGGGGGTCTAATAATTTCATCCGTGTTGGTATCGTATCTGTTTGTACTCACTCCGAGCCTACTACAACCGTGAGCGCTGACCCTATGACCTGTTCTCAGAGGTGTACCAAGTGTACCAAGTGTACCAGTGATTTAATTGCTTCCTGATTCCAGTGCTTTAGAGTGTGACCGCAGACGGAATGTCGGGTCACAGGTGGTACCAGTGTTTTCGTGTTAATATATCGACATGTCAGACGAAATAATCGACACGCTGGACGAGGTGTCACCACTGTCCCAGCCGCTTGAGCTGGTTCCGAGTACGACCGTGGAGCCGACGGAGCCAGAAGTGGTCGGTATGATCATCGAAGAGGCGCAGTTTGCGAGCGAGATCGAACGTCAGGCTGCTGCGATCCGTCTCCTCGAGGCAGGATATACGATCCGTGTGGTTGCCAGGAAATTAAGTATGCGGCCTTCAACGCTCTGGAGGTGGGCCCAGAGCGAGGATGCGCGCGATGCGATGGAGAAAGGGCGTCAATTACGCGCACAAAAGATCGGCCAGGAGCTTGAACACGCAGCCGAGTGCGCAATTACGACATTAATTGACGTGTCTGCGGACGATGCAGTTAATCCGAGGGACCGAGTGCGCGCCTCGGAGGCGATATTAGACCGGTGCGGCATGGCAAATGTCGCAAATAACGACCTTGGCACCGTCGCTGTCGCTGTTGACATCGACTTTGACGAGCGATTGGCCAGGATAGTGGCCGGATCGCGCCCGCAGGAGAAATAATGTACGGATCTTGTCCCCCCGGCGCACACGATGCGCTAATTAATGCGCGCATGGACGCCGGACACCCGGATTTCACCGGTCCGACCCTCATTATCGCGAAAAAGCAGGCGATGGAGGGGCCAGAGGCCGAGTCTGCGCCCCAGGAAGCCGGTAAAAGCGCCGATCAGCTCCGGCAGATGGCCTCAGACCTCCTCGAGACTGCCGCAGAGCAGTCAGCACGCGCTGACGAGCTCAATGCGTTGGCTGATTCGCTTGATCAGCCCCAGCACGCCGAGTAGTACAGAGAAAACGGCGCCCCGCCGACTCGCACAAGGGGTAAAGGCGAACCTGCGGGGCGCACGAGTAGTTTGACTGGTCCAATCCCCGGACCACCACCAATCTACTCTGGCGTTATCATGCTGTCAAGCGTACCAACGTCCCGTCGAGCACACCCCGGAGTACCGCCCGGACTTCGTCCATGTCTACCCGGAAGACCAGGTCGTCCGACTCGGCCTGGAGGCGCTCGACCGTCTCGAGTGCGCTGGTTAGCGCCCGGCGCTCCGACTGGTCCGCCGCACCGTAGTGCTCCCGGCGATCCCGGCTCACCCGGAGCGCATCGTGCGCGTCGTAGACGTCCGCCCGGTCCGTGTACCGGCGCTGCTCGTGCCGGTCGTTGAGCTGGGTGTAGACGAGGTCATCCGTGTCGGTGATGATCTCGTTGACCCTGTCGTCGTCGTCGTACTGGTGCTCGTGGCGCACCATCTCCTCGGCCTGACTGACGAGCCAGCTAAGGGTATCGAGTGGGACGGTTACTTCTCGCATGCTTGCTCCCCTTGATTGAGCGTACGAACCCGACTTCACGCCGGGGCGCTCTGATTTAATGTTAACGAGTCTCGAGGCCGGAGTCAAGCCAACTGGCGGGGTAATCCGCCGGCTCTGCATAGCGCCGTGGTGGGCGGGACCTCCGGCCCTCGGGGCCTGGTCGCACGTGCGATGTGAGAGCTTCAATCCATGTCCGTCTCCGGGGCGCGGGGTGATCTGGGACGTAGCTCCGTGGGGAAGTGCCCCACGGGGTACTCGTCCTGTACTGTGCTGGGCCATTCGTTCCAGGCGGTGCCGGACCCGTCCGCCCGGACCCGGACGAACTGGTGGCAGCCGACGCGCCGGAGGTGTGCATAAATAAGGCCCCGTATCCTCGGGGGCGTAAGAGGGCTCCCCGTGCGGAGGTCCTCCTCCAGCGTGTACGTCTTGAATGCGGGCCACTTAGGCAGGTTTCGATTGTCCATGTTCACTCCTGTGAAGGGCACGTCCTGGTCGTTGAGATCTGCGGGAACCGAGCGCCATTCTTCCCGTGTTGGCGCTGACCACTTACCGGTCATGACGTATCGGGAATACGGGCTCATGACTACCCGGCTCAGGTTAAATGTGACGATTACGTCTCTCATGTCAGCTCCTGTAGGCGGACGTCAACGCTCAAGTAGAGCGTGCCCTTCAAGGATGGATCGGAGCGCTTGAAGCGCCCGGAGAAGTAGACATCGTCGACGTACGCGATTTCGGGGATAGCCCGCAGGTGCGTCTGGATCTTCGTCGTCCACGTGTTGACCTCTTCGGTGCGGAAGAAGTTTCCGGGGTGATCCAGTATGACCGTTCCGTTAATGAGGAGGCGGTCGTCATCGTAGCAGTCATCCACATACAGGTGAATGCTTGAGATTGCGGGCGCTTCGACGGCTTCGACTATGCGGGTGAGGGTGTTGGTGTTCATGTCAGCTCCCACGCGCAGATGATGCAGTCTTCGGGGCATGGGGCCTTCGCCCATGTGTGACCGAAGGTCCGCAGGAACCAATCGTCCGACCGCTGGGCCAACTGGTCGTGCCGCAGAGTGCGCGTCCCCAGCACGTCGGCGGCCTTGAGCAGAATGTCGATTCCTGCGAGCGCCAACTGCTCCGTTGCGAAGCCATCGTAGATGATTGGCTCGTCGTGTTCATTGTTCCAGATGCCCCAGCCCGCGATCCAAGTGTCGCCTGCCGGGTTCTCGTGCTCCCACGAATATGCTGTGAGTATGCGTGTCATGCCTGCCCCCCTATGATTTCAAAGTTGTCCCAGTTTCGATCCTGCTCACCCGTCTCTAGGTTCTCGTTCCAGAACCCCACTACCGTTCGATCCTCCTCCGGGATGGCGGCATCTTCCCGGATCCACTCCTGCATCAGGAGTGGTACGTCCGCTTCGTTGTCGAGACGCACGCTCAGCCCCTGCGGGGTGAGTGCCGTGGGGATCGCGACGACGGTGCCGGTGACACCGATGCCCAACTCTATCCAGATCGCCCCCACGATCCAGCCCCGCTCCGGGCCTGCGAAGTAGTCCTCATGCACCGACGTGAAGGTCGGTCCAGTGGTTCGGACGCGGTCCCCTATCTTGAATTTTGTCGACGGCGTGGTCATTGTCTGTTCCCCTTGTTGCTGTATTCAATCTATACCGTGACGGTATGTGGGTCAAGGTTTATTTTAAAGTTTCTTTTCTCTCTGCTTCTATGAACGATGCGGGCTCTGGAGATCGGACACGAGCGGGTGCGATTCCTGGGGTGGCTCGGGATTCTCCGGCTCTCCGGCCGCGCACAGCTCACCGGCCTGCCGGCTTCGAGCATGAGCTCCGGACGCACTTCGGCGCAGACCTGGAGGTTGTTCGGGTTCATGGGTGGAGGTCTCCGGTGTGCGAGGTAGCGGGCCCTGGACCCGCTACCCCGTGGGTCTACTTGGACCGACTACTCGGTCCGTGGTCGATGAATGCGATAACGGGACCGCCCTTCTGTGGGTCGCACATACGGCACTGGTTACAGGTGACCTTGCGTCCCTTGCGTTCGGCTGCCATCGCGGGGCAGAGCACGATACGGCGCCCCGCAGGGGTCGTCCCGTTGGTGAAGTCTGCAGGTGCCACGGTAGCAACACGCCAGCCCTGATCAGCGACCGCATCTACTTGGGAAGGATCGTCGACGCTTGCCATGAAATGGTCCTTCAACCACGCATTCGCAGGGTTAGTCCATTGGTGCGTGTACCCGACCACGTCCATACCGAGCCCGCGTACGGTCTTGAACCAGCTGCGGAGGGTATCGTGTGGGATAGCTGCGGGATCTCCTACAGCACCGAAGCGGACCATACGCGCGGACCGCGCAGCATCTCGCATCGCACGTTTGAACGTGTACCGGTCCGACTCCGGGTTACGGGCGCGGGCTCTGATCATGGAGCCATGCGCGATAGCCGGTGTCCCGTGCTGCGCGTAACAACGTGCCTTACCATCGGGCGCGTTGCGCTTGAGCAAGGGACAGCTCCCACAACTGTCCAGACTTTCGGCTCGGTCCTTACCCACCGTCAAGGTAGGGACATTGCCCGTCTTGCTGTTAGTGGTCGTGGCGGTCCAATACCAGCCCGTGACCGTGTTGGTTTGTTGTCTCACGTTGTGCCCCTTGTTTGAATGTCTACAGGTAGTCTATGCCATGGCGGTATGAATGTCCACACAATTCGTCAAGTTAATTTGGGCACTGCAATGGGCGGAGCTGTGCAACGGGCGCGCGGGTACCGCGCCTTGCCGGCTCTCCGGCTTGCCGGCCTTGCCGGCTATGACTTGACAGCTCTTGAGCGGGACCTGGTTTTTGGCGCAGCTGTGCCCTGCCCCCTCTTGCGAGGGAGCTCCAGGGCTTCGAGATGCGTGCGGCTACACGAGTCCGAGTGCGAGCAACCACGACGGGCAACCGTCGAACGTGGTACCGTCCGGTTCAATGGTCGAACCGTCCAGTGCTTCGCACACACTATCGAACACCCACACTTGCAGGGTTTCGAAGTTGGGCGTAGCGTATCGGGCACCGCGCCATTCGATCCACGCGGGTAGACCGTCGTCGTTGATAGGTCCCTGTGTTAGTTCGTCCATGTCAATCTCCGTTGTTGGGGTAGAGGTAGGCGCCCAGTGCGAGCCAAAGCCCGCACAGAGCGTAGACACACAGCCACGTCAAGACGCGTCCCGCGAGAACAGCGAGGCTCTCGCGTCTACCGTAGACACGTGCTCCGCCTTGACGCCCTCGACACGGACGTTGCCAGCCACGAGCTTTGGTTCAGTGTCGAACGTGGCGAACATATCTTGGATGTCCCCACATGCGGCCTTGACCGTCGGTCGGTGGCCGTCAACGAAGATTCGTCTGATCACGAGCGCACGCGTATCGTCGTTGACCTTGGCAGCCAATTCTACGGCGACGCTTTGCCACGGGGTTCTTTTGGATGGACGTGTCTGATCGTCGCTCACCTTGACGGTGCCCGTGATGTCATACACCACGGCCATGCCTGTCGCATGGTTCGCGATCGTGACCGTGATGTCAGCGGGGCACACGCCCGGGTCCGCACTGTCGCGCAGGTCATTCGCGTGTTTCGTTGACCATGCGGCCAACAGTTTAAAGATATAGTAGGGAAACATATGTTCTCTCCGGGGATTGGTTGAGTACCTGTATAGGTCTTAACCCATCATACCAAGCTGGCAAGGGTATCGGGTACGAATTCTGAAAATAGTTTTTCGCGAACAAAGTAGTACACAGCGTGTGCTTGTTCGCGTACGGAGTAGTGCGCGCGCACCTTGTTGTAGTGTTTTGCGAATACTCCCAGGAACACTGGCACCAGCTCCGGCGCGCGGACCGGAGCTGTCGACGGCCTATGCTGGCCTCTCCCTAACAGCTTGTTCTAATCCGACCCTTCGCCCACGTGAGAGTCCGACCCGCCACAGTCCGGCGACCCGCCGGAGGTAGAGGGTGCGGTACTCCGGTCGCCCCGCGTGCGTTCGGTGCGGAGAGCCGGAGACCCCACCACCCCCCATTGCGCGATGCCGGGCCCCTCCGGAAAGCCCCCTCAAAATCCAAGACCATTTTTCAAAAACACGATACCATCGTGTTAATCTTCGTTGCACGGCCTTAACTATCTTGGTATGCTGTGTCTCGAAGCCGGAAAGCCGGCGCCAAGTCAAACGAAGGAGAAATCATGGCATGCGGAATCTGTGGAAAGCCCGGACACAACCGACGAAGCTGCGCGGCTGTTGCAGCTGTTGCGGCTGCGGAGACCGGGCCGTTGCTCACGGAGCACTCTCTAAACAAGCCGAAGCCGACGGCGCCCGAGGTCAGTCCAGCGTCGGTAGCCTCTCAGCTCACGGACCTGACGGGCCAGCGCTTCACCTGCGAGGGCGCGCCGATGAAGTTACTGAGTCGAGACATCGTACTCACGCTCGAGGACGAAGTGATGAGGCGGCTCGACGCCCAGGTCGCGGTCGTGGCCCAGGGTGCAGCTGCCAGGGAGTTCGGCATCGAGGTGACCCGCGAGGTGACCGCTCGAGTCGCGCTGCTCAGGGGCCTGGACGTCATGGAAGCAGGCGCCGGGGTGTCGAATGGCAGACCTGACCAGGCGAACCAACCCGCCCAACAGCTTCACGAAGAAAAAGCTGAAGAGGATGCAGTGGTTGATCGTAACACGGATGGGACCATCAGGACCCCTCCGGGCTGGGAACTGTGGAAGTCTGCCGTTCCGGAGGAGCAGATGTCTGTCGATGACTACTACTCCAGCAAGGGCTGGGGACGGTGGTGTGGTCAGGTGGGCAACGAGACCATCGTGTTCTACTGGACCAACAAGGAGTCCCTGCAGGGCGTGACTCCGTACACGGAGTCGGATGAGACGGGCAAGACCATTATCGTGCAGCCGACTCCATGGGGTGAGGGGCACATCGTTCCGGCGGGCTGGGCGAGTTGATGCGCTTTGTCGAGCTGTTTGCCGGAGCAGGAGGGATGTCACTCGGACTGCAGGCTGCGGGGCACGAGCACCTGCTCGGCGTCGAGTGGGATGAGGACGCTCACACGACCTACGTGGGCGGAGGATTCGAGGGTGTTCGTGGAGACGTCAGGGACGTTGGGGTCGTTGACCGCATCGTCGCCGCGTGTGGAGGAGAGCCCCTGGACCTGTTGGCGGGTGGTCCTCCTTGTCAGGCGTTCTCGAATGCGGGGAAGCGGGGTGCGGCACACGACGACCGCAACGGCTGGCCGTGGTTCCTGAGTGCCCTGCTCAAGCTCAAGGGACAAGGACTCGGGCCCACCTGGTTCGTCTGTGAGAACGTCAAGGGGATGCTCTCGCATCGCAAGAAGGCACACGGAGGCAAGTACACGGGCGTGGTCGCGGATGACGTGATGGCGTGCCCACGATGCTACTGGGACGAGGTCTTGCTGCCTGCGTTCAGAGACACCTTCGAGTGGGTCGACTGGTGGGTCCTGAACGCAGCGGACTACGGGGTTCCTCAGCGGAGGCACCGAGTATTCCTCGTGGGTGGGCCCAGACGCATCGAGCCGCCGATACAGACGCACAGCCAACAGGCCCTGGTTCACGACAAGTGGGTGAGCAGGTCGTACTGGGAGCGCCTTGGCATCAATGCAGTGGGTGCGCCCTCCAAGGAAGAACGGCGCGTCTTGAAAAAGATGAACGGTGTGACACCACAACACGCACCGTGGAACACCATTCGACAGGCTCTCGGCCTGGAGCAGGTCGTCGGTGGCGGGAGGAATCCTCAGAGCCCGGAGCTGGCAGAGAAGCGAAAAGGGGGCAATCGCGGTCCCTGGTTCTCTGCCGTTCGGCACCAGAGTCCGTCTGCAGGAACGGTTCAACATCCTGTCGATGCGCTCTGCCCCACAGTTGGGGGGAAGGGTGTGCTCTATGCAGAGGCGGAAAAACAGGAAGGCACGCACAACCCCCACTACCACGCGCATCGACTCGAGATGCTGGACAAGCCGAGCGTAGCTGTCTGCGCCACGGAGGTGAAGGGTGCGCGCCACCAGAAGTGGACCCCCGATAAGTCTCCGATGCGGGCCAGTGACCAGATCTTTCGCGCAACGGGACGGAGGCGACTGACTGTCGAGGAGTGTGCACTCTTACAGGACTTTCCACAGGACTGGGGGTTCAACGGGACGAAGGCTTCACGTTACATGCAGGTAGGAAACGCAGTCCCGTCCAGGCTTGCCCGAGCGGTCGGTCTGGCTATCGCCAAAGGCGACGTTGATGGGAAGTAGTCCCGCCGAAGAGGCGCTGTCACTCGTGCTGCCTGCCTTGTTCTCTGCGGAGGCTCACGTGGTCAGACAGCAGAGCCACGGGAAGCACGAACAGGACCGTATCGACGCGGAAGAGTGGGTCGAGAAGTTTGGGGGTCTCATGCACCAGTTGAGAGGTTACGGCTTTAACGGAGAAGAAGATGCCCAGAGATGATTTCCAGAGACTCTGTCCGAACGGTCACCCCGCGAACGGAGCTCCTTGCGCCCACTACAAGTGTGAGAGGCGCGCGACTGTACCCGCTCCCGCACCACGGGAGACGAAACCCACTCCCCTCGAGCCGCACCCGCTCGACCTGCGCCTCGACAAGATCGAGGTCATCCACTGGGATGGCCCTCTACGAGATGGTCAGCCGCCCAGGGGCCACAAGTAGCACTCGGTCTCGGCGCATCCCTTGGCGGCTACACGCAGCAGACCCGCGACTCCGGCAGTCGTGAGGATGGACGAGTCGATGAACAGCGAGAGGTGCTCGACCTCACCGACGAGGTCGTCACTCTCATCGAGAGCGCGGAAGGCCATGTTGTCGAGGTGGAAGGTGAGAGTCTCACCCTCTGCCTTCAGACCCGTGACCTCGGTGACTCCGACCTTGAAGTTGCTGTCCTCGACGACTGCGTTGGGCGGATCGGCGACGAAGCTGTCGGAACCCTCTCCCCACATCGCGAGGAGCATCGGAAGTGTCAGGTCGAACGCCTGGCGCTCCGGGCGGTCTGTGAACGCGAGAGCCGTGTTGAGGTCATCGGCGCTGAACGAGAGCTCGTGCCTCGTGTCGTTGACCTTCGTGATGGTGCCTGCCTCGATGGCGACGACGAACAGCAGCTTCGCTGGGGTGTCTGGGCTCTGGGCGCTGAGACGGTCGGCGAAAGCACGGACGGTCTCGGCCTTGGTGTTCGTCGCTTCCTCGGCATTACCCGAGCAGGAAATGAGAGCAGCGAGCGCTACACAGGAAAATAGTCTTTGAGTCATGGTTCCTCCTCGACAGGGGTAACCCGTTAAGGAATGACCATGGATGAAGATCAGGCCTTCTTCCGCCCTCGAGTCGTCCTGGCGGTGCTCTTCTTCGTGGTGTTCGTCCTGGGCCTGGGCGTCGGGCTGGCCTTGATTTTCGCCTTCTCGGACTTGACGGCTGGTTTCGGACTCCTGGGCGCAGCGACGGGAGCGGCGACGGGAGCAGGGGCAGTGACGTCTCTGACCTGAGTGGCAGTTGTTCTCAGTGAGCGCAACATGTCCACCACAGCGGATACATCCTCGACGCCCCTCACCGTGAGGGTTCCGGCCTCCTGGCGACCGGTAGAAGTGGTCTCTACGCTGTAGTCGTCGAGACCGAGATTACGCATCGCCTGGTGCGCGAAGGCCTCGAGCGACTGCTCTCTGGTGAGCTGCATGGTGAAGTCGGACATGGTGTCTCCTTGATTACGTGCCGAAGATGCCACCTTCGGCGTCCTGTGCGGAACGTCGGAGGGCACCGAGTAGGTCATCGATTCCACGGCTCTCGCCAGTGGAGGTTCCGCTGCTCTGGCCCGTACCCATGTTCATCAGGTCGACGCTCTTGGGAACAGCCTCTGGCTCTGGCGGTGTCTCGACCACGGGAGCGGGGTAGCCTCCACGGATCATCTTGAGCGCCTGCTCTCTCGAGGCGCCTGCCTGCATCCCTGCGATGAGGAACCAGAAGGCCTCTTCGTTCGCGATGATGTCGGGAGCGCTCTCTTGGAGCCACGACTGGAACTCGTCGATGGCGGTCTCGGTCTCTTTCTCTTCGACGGCACGGGCTTCGTCGGCTCGCTTCGCTTCGGCAGATTCGAACGCCTTGAGCTGAGTCTGCAGCTCTTCGTGCTTGCCTATCTGCTCCTCGTACTTGCTCTTCCAGTTCGAGTCTGCCTGGGCACCCATCTCGTCGTACTGCTTCTTCAGCGCATCGAGAGCACCCTTGTGGGCCTGCTTGATGTCGTCGATCTCGCGCTGCTTGTCTGCGAGGGGGTCGGCATCTCCGTAGAGCCACTGACGAACGCGCTCTTCCTGGGCGGACAACTCCTTCTCCCGCGTAACCAGGCTCTGTCGCCGGGCCGCGTTCTCCTGGGAGGTCTTGGTGAAGCCGCGCTCGAAGTTCTTGTACTTGGACTCGATGCCCTTGAGTAGCGTCTCCCTGACGTCGTCTTTCAGACCCGAGAGCCACTCGGCATTCTTCAGGTCGTTGACCTCACCGTTCCAGTCGAACGCTGGAGGCGACTCAGCAGGCTCTGCAGATTCGACTGGTTCAGCCGACTCGACGGGTTCTGCGCTCTCTACGGGGGCACTCTCTGCGGACTCCGGGGCTGAACCAGCCTCGGCTACTCCGTCTACTTCGCTCATGTCGTCTCCTACATGGGGGGCATTTCAGGGGGCATACCTGCCGGCGGTCCTGCGGGCGCGCCTTCGGCGGGCGCCATCTCCAGGGCCATGGCGGCGTCTTCGGAGCTGATGTCTTCGATGGAACCAGCGATCTTCTCCAACTCCATGCGAAGCTGCATGTCGATGAGAAGTGCCTCGGCGAGCTCTTCGGGGGACATACCCTCGGTACGTCCCAGCTGCTGGGCAGCATCGTAGAGCGCACGGGCCTTGGCTTCGTCGATCTCGAGGCGCTCTGCGAGCACGGACACGTCCGGTCCGACAGGCTCGTCGCCTTCATCCTCGACGACTTCCTCCTCGACAACCTCACCCTCGAGCGGAGCTTCGGCACCTTCGGGCCCACCCTCGGGAGCACCTTCGGGCCCACCGATCTCGGCGAGGATACGGTCAACCTCGTCCATCAGGGGCTTCATGTCCTTTTCGGGGACGATTTCCTTGGGGGGCGCTTCTTCGGGCATGACTACTCCACCTGTTGGGTGAGTGCGTCCTCGTCTGCCAGTTCAAAAGCGACCGGAAGTCCGAGGCTGAGGAGGTTCTTGTTGGAAAGGTGTCTGCGTTCTCCGGTGGCACGGTCTTCGTATACCACCATATCACGATAGGCCACTTCGCCCACCTTGCGTAGACTACGCGGATGACTATCTGCCAGGCTGTGGGCCTTGTCGAGGAGATCGGGGTTCATCACTTGAGCGCCCCCACCAGCTGTGCGGCGGACTTCTGCGTGATCGTGTGGCCCGGTTCCTCGGCGCGCAGTCGCTGCTTGGTGTCCGAGATCTCCTTCGCCATCTTGTCGTTGAGGTTCAGAGACTGCTTGCTCTGCCAGGACCGGTGACGAATCTCGTCTACACGAGAGCTCTTCTCGGCCCGCGTCTCGGTCTCGAGTTCGACCCGGTGGTTCGGAAAGCGCTCCTTGATGGTGGAGACCGCCCTGTCGTACTGCTCACGGGTCTCGCACTTGCCGAGGATACCCATGTCTACCGGGACGAATGTGCCGTAGCCATCACCCTGGACCCCAGGGAACCGTCCATGCGCCCATGACACTATACGCATACCTCCGCACTCACAGGGGGGAGGCCCCTCTTCACGGTGGTAGAAAACGTCTGGGTCGATTGTACCACACTCTGTGCATTCCAGGCCGTTGGCGATGAAGCTCATGGTTACTCTCTCGCTGCGTCGGGGTGATCGGTGATGTTGATGACGTCAGAAGACTCTGGATCTTCGAGGAAGTAACGAGTTATGTCCTCACCCACGACTTCGTGCATGGTCCACCCAGTACCTCTCCAGTCTGGATGATCGGAGGATTTGATCGTACCGTGCGCCTCTGGATCGTCTCTACGAACTGCGAGGTCTTTTTTGGCACGGGAGCTTGCCTCGTGTGGCGGTGATTCGTTGTAGATGTTCTGTTCTTGATGAGTGTAGTAGTCATTGAGCAAGTGACCGAAGACTGACGCGTATCCTTCTTCCTCACGCTTCTTCTCGAGCGCAAGCCGCCCTTTGTCTATGTCAGCGTGGCTCGAGTCGAGTATTCCGTAGAAACTAGCTACGCCGCCTGGAAGCGGGGGCAGTATCTTCGACCCACCACCACCGACGATGAAGTTCTCGCCTGTGCCCGAGGTGAACTCTGCCTGGAGTTGACCAGATGGATCTCTACTCAGGTACGTGAGCTCATAGTTCGTGCCGGGGAGCATGCTGCCTTGAGCAACCTTGACTGGACCATCCGGGGTCGAGAACTCTGCCCAGGGCAGGGACTTGTCGGTTTCGGTGAGACTATGCCGCTGAATCGCGACGTTCTTGAGCCGAGGAGGTAGCTCAGCTGTGGCGCCCCAGTCTATGCTCGTGGGCTTTTTGGAGGGTGCGAGCCTCGCTGCCTGTGCGTCTTGTCCGTCGATGCGCCACTGGTTGAGTAGAGCGGTAGCTTCGTCTGCCATGACTATCCATACCTCGAGGAGTCATCCAGAGCTCCGGCGAGGGAGGCTTGAATGTCAGGATTCTTGGGGTCGAACATGCCCTTGTTCTTGAGGCTCTTGATCTGGGTGGGGTTGAACACCGCGTAAGTGAGCCCCGTATCTGCTGCGTCTTGCATGATAAGACCATCGTAGCCGCGCAGTTCAAGCTGAGGCACGATGACATTTTTCCAGGCGTTTGTGGCTCTTGCGTCTTGTGTCTCTCGCCAGAAGTATAGGTAGTTTTCGTCCTTAGCTGCTTTAATGGTGCGTTTGACGTACTCTCTCGCCCACTCAGGCATGTCGGCAGACGCAAACTCAGGATCGAGGTCGGCAATGACGTCAAGGCGTTTTCTCAGATCCAAAGGATTTCGGAGAGCGATATAGCCTTGGGTGACGAAGTTTTCGTTGATGTCATCTAAGATGCCTGAATCAAGAGCGTCTTCCCAAGCGTCTTCGGTACTTATGTCAACGCCGAGACGATTTTGGCTGTAGCTTGCTGCGACGTCTTGGTTAGGCGTAAACCAGAAAAGACCGCCTGCTTTTTCTTGCTTAAACTCTCTGAGATTTGGGGTGTCGCTCCCGTGGTAGACGACCAACGGCTTTCCAGCATCGTCTACCACTACCGACTCACCGAACCACTTCTGGAAGTAGGGAGATCCGTCTTCGGGATCCAGTGGGTTGATGTCTTCGTCTATGATTTTCTGCCACAGCTGCTTGGCCTCGGCAGCCTCGCCGAGCATCTGCTTGGCCGCAGTCTGGGCAGCCTGGTCGCCCTCCTGGGCAGCCTTGAAGGTCTCGGTGACCTTGGGCGCGATTGTGGTTGGGGGTGAGGGGAGGTCGCGCGCTCCTTCGGCTACGGGTGCGGCTGATCGAGTCAACCCCAGAAGCTCATTCTTGACTGCCTCGAACTGCTTGTCGGTGAGTCGGCCTTTCTCGTAGGCGGCAGCAACGTGTTCAAGTTGACTGGCTAGGCTGCCTTGAGATCTGGCGGCATCTACAGCAGCGCTTACTTCTGGGCCGAGCCTTGCTCGGACTGCCGCATCCTCGACACGCTTGAACAAGACCTTTTTGTGCGCTCCGGCAGAGACACCCAGCTCGTGTGTCGCCTTCATCACCTCGGCAAGAGCGTTGCGGTCCTTCAAGCTTACGCCGAAGACATCGGCAACAGCTGCGAGGAGCTCGTTCCAGACTGTCGTGATTTTGCCGCCCGTGGTGGGGAGCTCGATCTTCTTCAGTATCGCCCGGAACTCTGGATTGGAGAACGCTTCTGCGATGAACTCGTGAGAGTTTGTGAACCCGTATTCTTGTATCTGACTCTCGATTTCTGTGAGCCCAGGAATACGGGCCCACGGCCACCGTAGTCGCGGCGTAGATTGACTTGCTTCCGCCGCCCGACGACCTAATACATCCTTCGTCTGCTCGAAGATTTCTTCGATTCTGTCGGCAGCAGCGAGAGCGCGTCGTCCTTCCGTGGTTCTCTTCAAAGAGTTCAGCAGGGTTACTGCATGTTGCCCTCTCCCACCCATGGAGATGACTCGCCCCTTAGCGACTTGGGCTGCGTCGAGAACTTGAGTAGTCACTCCGTGCAGAATCTCATGGACAACGACGCTGGGTTCGTCAAGACCCGTGGTTTGAAGCAAGGCGATGGCATGGAAGTCAGGGGAGTAAAAAGATCTCCCCGATTTGATAGAGCTGGCTGTGCCCACAAACAAGCGACGATGCTCGATGGGGGCATCGGCGATTCCCTCTATGTCGTTGACGACATGGACAGGTATATCGTCTGCGCCTGGGAAGCTCTTGAGGTACCTCGCGACAGTTGCTGCCTGCTCGTCGAATCGCGCACTTCTTTCAGGGAATCTCGCGTGCTCAGGTGAAGCACGTGCCTTTCCGCCCGGCTTGATTATTTCGTCGAGCAGGGTATTCGAGTCTGTCACCATGTAGCGGGGGCGATTCGTGGCGATACCCTGGCGCGCCGCGACGTCCCATTCGTCTACATACTTCGCCTTCGTCTTGGCTGTCTGGGTGACCCAATCATCGGTTTCGCGGATTACACCGGGTGGTGAGGCACGAACCGCCGCCTCGGCTACGGGTGCGGCAGGCGCTGCTTCTGCGCTTCTTTTTAACTCACGGTATTCATTTTTAAGCATCGCTCGCTTGAATCCGTAAACTCCTCGACTCGGCGGAACTCCGGTCCGAGAGCTGGGGAGAAGCGGCGTACCATCTACTGAGATACCTGTGCCGAATGTGACGAATCTGCTTCCGTCTTGCCTCTTGACCATAAGCTGTGTTGTTGGTCTGGCTCCTTTTGCGGGAGTCTTGTCGTATGGGGGAAATCGGTCTACTGGACCAAGGACTTGAACTTGTTCGTCGCCGAATGTTGCCTCGACTGGATATTCGCGGGTGTGCATTTTATCGAGGGCCGTGTCTGCTTGTTGCTTGTATTCGGCTTTGGTCGCCTCATCGAGATCTTCCCAGTAAGTGACGCCCGGTTCGCGTGGTTTTGCTCTGGCTTCAAGGAACTCATCCCAAGAAGGTAGCTTCTTGGCTGCACGCGCGGCAGGCGCCACCTCGGCTGCTTCCCTCGCAGCTGTGACGATGGGCCCGACAGGCGGTCCGACAACTGCAGCCATGCCGCCTAATGAGAGGGCTCCCATAAGCCAGTCGCCTTCCTCGATGGCTTTGTTGAAGTAGTCTGCGTCGATGGCGTATCCGAGGGACGGGCTTGCGGCTCCCCCGAGTACTTCAGTCCACGCCTTTGCGCTGGGTCCGATCTCGAACTCTCCTTCGAGACCATAGCGCTTGGGCCACTCCCCGGGCGGGCGTTCGTCGAGGGGCGTTGACTCTACCGATTCACCTGTGGTGGCTCGTCGATAGTGCTCTGGGCTGGCGTAGACACCCTCGGGGCCGGGCGCGTCTGCGACGGAGGGCTCCTCGGAGATCTCCTTCTTGCGCGACTCCATGACGGCTCTCCAGGCGTCTCGCTGCTTCTGCGTCATGTCCGGGGGCTCTTTCACCGCACCGCTGGGGCCCGGCAGGTCCACTGCTGTCGGAGGTACGACGCGCTGCACCAGATTGCCGTACTTGTCGTAGACCTCACCCTCCTGGCGCGGCCTCTGGGGAGCCTTCTCGAGAGCACGCTCTGGAGCAACGCCACCGCGCATCGCGTAGGCGGCTTCGCGGCGAGCATCTGCGAACGCCTTCTCCTCTGTCTTGTCCGAGGGCACGAATGGCTTGGGCTCTGCGTCTTCCTCTTTCGCCGCATCTTCGCGCAGTTTGCGAAGTCGCAGGTCGAGGTCAGGGGTCAGGCCATAGGTGCTCACTTGGCGCCTCTGTAGCGAGGAGTGATTTCTCCAGGCCTCACATCCATCGGGGAGACAGCTTCGCAGGGCTGATCCGTCTCGTACTCGCCCTCGGGCTGAAAGTGCCTGTCGTAGTCCTTCAGGTAGAAGCGTCGTCGGTTGAAGCTTCGAGAGGCCCCTCCGGCTTCTCGGTGGGAGAGCACCGTGTAACCCACGGTCACTCCAGGGAGACGGCTACGGGGAGGCTTTGTTTTCGTCGGAGCGAGCCATGAACTCTCACGCACGTACTCCATGTTCTCGATAGGCATGAGCCAGATCACTTCGGATTCTCTGGGGTTGACGTTCATTACTGTCTCCGGGGTTAGGTGACTGTCCGGCCTGCCCAGCTGAAGCAGACTCGCATGGACGCGCACTTGAAGTTCCAGGCCTGGCAGTAGCCGAGCTCTCCGCCCTCGATGGCTCGTTCGGGGTCACCCTCTCCACCGAGTCCGGTCTCGATGCACTGGAGCATCTGCGGAGTCTGGATGAAGAAGGTGCAGCCCTCGCAGCGCATCGACATCACGTTGTCGACGGTGTCGTTGAACTTCTGGGCATAGATCTCCCAGAACGGCAGGTTCTCACCTACGTCGTCGAGCTGTGGATTGACGGGACCGTACTTGGCTTCGTCGATGGCTTTCTGACGATGCTTCATGTTCAGGACGATGTCCTGCGTCACCCGAGGGCACCTGTCCGTCTCACGGGCGTCCCGCTTCGCTCGGTCGATGATCTCGTGTGATGTTCTCGCCATGGTGTCCTCTATTTGGCGGGTGCGCCTTCACGGATGGGTGCCCCTCCGCCTGCGGCGAGAGCTTCTTCGGGTGATTCTTCTCCACCACCGCCTGCCAACATCGCCAGCAGTTCTGGCGGGATGCCTTCTGCACCACCTTCACCGTTTGCGGCGACAGCAGCACCACCGAGGGCTTGCTGCTGGGCTGCTTCGGCCTGGGCAGCGGCTGTGGCTGCGACGTCTTCTTCGGGCAGCAGGATGTTGGCGGGCATTCCAAGTCCTGTGATGAGCTCTTCGGTGAACCGTCTTATGTCGACGTTCGGATTCTGCATCAGGAAGGGCAGCAGGTTTATCATGGTCTCGGCGAGAACACTGGGGTTCTGGCGGATGGGGTTGTAGCTGACCATGGAGAAGCTGACGTCCACGTCGTGGATGTCGGGCAGGTTGACGGTCGCCCAGCGACGGTTGCCCGCGACCCGGACCATCTTCTCTTCCTTCATGTACTTGCGGCACAGGTAGAAGGCCTTCTCACCCACGCTCTCGAGCGCAGCGTTGACATGACCCTCGCGGGTCGCCAACCTGGTCCGCATCTGGGCATCGATGATTGCCATCTCGGTAGCCGTCCTGGCACCTGTGACCTGACCTCGTGCAGCCTCTGCCAGGGCGCTGATGAAGGCGGCATCGTCTTCCTGTCGAGCCGTGAACTCCTTGACGCCCACAGGGGTCTGGGGCTGAGGCATCTCGTAGAACAGGGTCGCCAATGTGCGCAGGGCTTCGCTGTTCTCGGGGCTGATTCCGATGAAGCTACCGCTGGACGCCTCGACGGCCTTGTTGAGGTCCTCTTCGCTGATGCGCCCAGAGTCGTAGAGGATCCTCGGAATCATCAGGTAGACGATCTGCTTCATGTGTGTGAGCAGGTCGTTCACGGTCTCCTGTTGACTGAGGACGAGCTGGACCTCGCTCAGTCCCAGACAGTCCACGCCCGACTGGTTCAGTGAGAACATGGAGTAGGGGATGTAGTCGATCTCGTCCTCGAGCACGATGGTGTCGGCCTGCTGGACGTAGTGCTGCACGATGTTGTGCTCGCGGTCGTAGTACTCCCAGACGGTGACCCACTGGAACGCATCACGGACGGAGTTGGCGTTCTTCTGGTTGCTGCCGCCCAGCATCCACGAGGGATAGCGGTCGGGCTGGATGTCTCCCATCCGGTCGATCTTGTACATGCCCGACTCGACCCGCTTCTCGAACTCCGACCAGGGAAGCACGGTGGCCTCGAGCCAGTAACGAATGTCGTCCACGTCCCGGACGGTCAGGTCGAAGAAGATGGCGGACGGGTCGACGACCTTGATCAGGGGCCGGTCGAGGGTCTGGCTCCAGCCTGTCTTGAAGATGCCTCGCTTGCACAGCACCGCATCGATGAGTGCTGTGGCGGCACGGCTCCGCATCCGGTTGGTATCGAAGATGTACTCCAGTAGGCCGTTGACTGCGGGGAGCGCCTGCTGGCTACGCGGGTTGCGCGGGGTCGCCGCGACCTGGGGGTTCGGCCCGAGCAGTGCACTGATGGCTGTGTCCGCGATGGCGTAGATGAGGTTCTTGCTGCAGAGCATGCTTCGCAGCTGACTCGTGTCGACGAGTGCGCCCTCCGAGGCCTGGTTCCAGAACTCGCCACGGTAGTAGCGACGAGCCTTGTCGAAGGACTGCTTCTCGTATTGGTCGTAGTACCGGCGATGGCGGTCGATGAGGCTCGATAGTTTCGGAGTCAAGGTCTACTCCTCGCGAGGCGCTTTCGCGCCACGAATGTGAGCAATCTTCGGAGCTGTCCCCATCGCGGAAGCCCGCAGCCCTTTAACATCGACCCCAGCCGCGACGTCACGAGGCGGGAGGCCCCATATGTGGGCTACAACATCGTCAAGTAGTGTCGCTGCGGGAAGCCCGTAGCGCTCTGCCAAGCCTTTTTCGTTGGCGAGACGCCGCACATGGTCCATGTAGGCTTGAACCTTATCTGGGTTCCAATCAGGCGGCGGAACTTCAGGAAGCTTCTCTGCAGACGCAGGCGAAGGCGCTTGCGTTCTAGCCTCGGTTTTCATGTTGTGGATGATCTCGTCAGGTGACTGCGTGTATTTGGGGGACATCACTACATCCAGTTGCGGGGAGGGGGCTTGAAGGGGTTCTTGCGCTGATTGCGGTTGTGGCGATTGTACCGGTCGAGGTCCGCGATTGTAAGCTGACCGGGATGCCGCTCATTAACCTCTTCTAGGTTATCTGGCGTGAAGTGGCGACGGGACAGGATGTCGGCAGCCATGACAGCGGTTCTTGCGCGGTCGAAGTGGTGGGTCTCGCCGTCGAGGCCCTTCACTCTCTTCTTGCGCGAACCATCGTAGTTCAGCAGCTGGTGGAGCAGTCCCCTGGACCGGAGCTCGATGTCTTCCTGTCGGAGCATCCGAACCAGGCGAGCCTCGGCTTCCTGAATCCGCTTGTCGGTGGCGTACCAACCAGGATGGTTGCGGTTGGTCCACAGCAGCTTCTTGCAGCCGCCGTCCTTGAGCAGGGCGATACAGGCCGTGGCGTTGGACTCCACGGCGAGCAGGGCGTTGTTGTACCGGGCCTGGACCTGCAGGAGTCGTCGGGAGAACCGGTCCGGTGGTTCTCTGTCCTCCCAGAACGCAACCTCTCTCCGCGTGATGGCGTTCCAGACAGTCAACGCACTCTTGTCGCCGTCTCCACCGAACCCCGCAGGGTCTGCAGTGATGACGTACTTGTCCCTGGGCTCGGGGGCGTCGATCTCTCTGCAGCCGGACAGGGCTACTGGAGGATCATTGACCGCACGTGCCAGGAGAGGCTTCAGTATCTCTATAGGCATAACCGGTGCGAAGGCGCCGAGCCAGCCATCATAGGGGTCTGAGGGGTACTTACTCGAGAAGAGTCTGGAGTCCCCTGCGAACTCGGTCTCGAGGGCGAGTCGGCGGAACGCCAGGTTGTCGAGAACCATGCCCGGGTGCCTCGACATGTATGTCTTTTCTTCTTCGGTGGGGACGAAACCGGCAGGGCTGACTCGACAGCTGGGGTCGTGCCACCACTCGAGGAACAGAGAACTGAAGCGACCTCGCCCCTCGAGAGAAGACTGCCACATCTGCTCATGGTGACTGCCAGATCGTCCCGGCGTGGACTCCAAGATGACGCGGGCGTTGGGCCGTTTGTTCAATGTCGGGAAGATGTTGATCGCGGCTTTACGCTGCCACTGAGCTTCACCGAACTCGGTGATGACGAGGCGGTCGATGGAACGACCGATGGCAGGACTGCGTCCACCTGCAGTCAGGATCTTGATGGCGCCTCCGTGACAGAAGTGAATCTGGGTCGCACCAGCCTTGCGCCCATGAGCCAGTGGCATCTTCACGTCTTCGGGGAGTCGGTGGTAGGCAAACAGGATGCGCTCGAAGATGTCTTCAGCGGTGTCCTGGCGCTCTGCAATGAGTAGGCCCTTGATGCCGTTGAGGTACATACAGTCACGCAGCAGGAGCATGACACTGACGGTTGTGATCTTGGCCTGCCTGAACTTGTTGACCATGACCCAACGGTGGCTGCCGATAGAGTTGAGGAACTGCATCTGCGTGTTTGTCGGGTTCATGTAGCCCATGGACTCATCTTCTCGGATGATCTGACACATGCTCACGAAAGCAGACGGCGTGGAGAACATGGCTTGTATCTTGCCCATGTGCAGGCCGGGCGCTTCAGCGAAGTCGGCACCACCAGACACACTGGTGCCTGTCACAGGCTGAATCAAGCTGCTCATGATGAGATGGTATCATGGAGTTAAGGAGGAAGCACTGTGTGCGTAGTCTTTCCCTCTTGGGTATAAAGAGGTACAGTTTCTTGCAGGAGCCATCATGGCAGAGAAGTGGATCAAGGGCGCAATCAAGGAGCCGGGTGCTCTGCGTAAGTCCCTGGGCGTCAAGGAAGGCGAAACCATTCCCAAGGATCAGTTGGCCGAGAAGAAGGCTGAACTCGAGGAGAAGGCTGAGGGAGACAAGACACTGACTCCTACGCAGCGCAAGCTACTTCGACAGATCAACCTGGCGCAGACTCTGGCCGGAATGAAGAAATGACATCTCCAGCAGACTTGTCGGCACAGCAGGTTCAGGAAGAGAACCAGGCACTGACGGATGAACAGCGCAACATGGTGAAGATGGCGCTGGCCGAGGAGGCGCAGCTCGCTGCACAGGCGCAGCTGCCTCAAGTGTCCGCTACGGAAGAGACGTTGACAGGTGCGGGCAAGACGCTTTCGTCGGCGGCAAAGGGTGCGCAGATCGGTGCCGCGCTCGGTACAATCGTCCCTGGAGTGGGTAATGTCATCGGGGGTGCGATTGGGGCCGGTGCGGGTCTCATTGGTGGAGCGGCTGTTCGGGCCGCGCAGAAGAAACGCGGGTATTAATTCCCAGAGGGTCAAAAAATAGACGCTCACCCTTGCGCCGATAAATCCGCCGTGTAAAGATAAATACGCACCCAATGGCGCGGGTAGCTCGAGAGAGTCCGTTGATAGACGCCACGGGCAGGCAACCACGCATTTCCTGACCCTTTCTCAGGCTGAGCACTTCTTGGTGCTCGCCCGGAGTAATAATGTCTATCACGACTGAAGTTCTCAACACTACGTTTGCGGACCTGAGGGGGCCCCTGGTCAACTCGTTCGTTCGCAGCAATGAGCTCTTCGACGCATTGATGTCCAAGGCCCGTATGCCCATGGAAGGCGGCTCATATATCGAGCGGACTTTCTCGGGTGGTGCTCCTGCACGCGGTGTCGGCATCTACGTCGGCGACGAACTCCTCAACATGACGCGACGTCAGCAGATCAAGAAGTATCAGGTCGAGCCACATCGCCTGGTGGTTGCTGTCAACATCCCCAAGAAGGAGTTGATGTTCAACAGCGGCAAGCTGGCTATCGTGCGCCTCATCGAGGAGTACCCAAAGACTACAATGGACGCCGCTCAGGCCGACATCAACGCCTACATCCTGACAGGTTCCAGTCGCGGTCTGGTCTTCCAGACTGCCGAGCTCCGAGGCCTCCTGACCCTCAACGGTCAGATCTCCTCGGGTATCGGTACTGGGGTCACCAACGGACTTCTGGACTTCTCGACTCCAGCTACGCAGACGGACACCGTCCAGAACGTGGCCAAGTCCAGCAGCTACTTCCACTTCAACAACTACGGTGCGATCACGGCCTTTGCCACTGACGGCATGGCTACGCTCCGGAAGACGTACCGCAAGTGCGCGCACTACGCGGGTGGAATCGGCAAGGGTCCTGACCTGTGCATCATGGATGACGACACCTACACCAACTTCGAGGAGAGCCGTCTCAACCTCGTGCGGGTCAAGGTCGTCGAGGACAAGACCGAGAAGTCCAACATGCTTGGTCTCGATCTCGGTGTCGCCAAGGTGTACAGTTCCATCGACCTCGACCGGAGTCTGTTCACGACTCCTGCCGACGTGGGTGTGACCTACATCCTGAACACCGACTTCATCGAGTTCCCGCTCCATGAGGCTCCCCAGATTGGAGAGTTCAAGGAGAGGGTCGGAGATCAGGACGTTGTGACCTCGATCTTTTCGATGCAGGGTAACCTTATCAGCACGAAGCTTCCTGCCCAGGGAGTGGTTGCTGGTGGCTCGGCTTAGGAGGCCCTCATGTCATACGGAAACCAGTTCAAGTCTGAACCACTCACTACGACCTACACCACTGAGCAGTATCCTCTGGGTACGATCTTCGTTCAGCAGGCGGATGAAGTTGCTGCGGCGACTCACACTGACGGCACAACCTCGTTGGGCCTGAAGGGTGATCGCACGTGGATGTTCGTGCAGGCGGGTGTGGCAGTAGCTGCCTACGACGCCTGCGTCATCAACGCAATCGCAACGCCGCTCGTTGTGAAGCCTACGGATGCCTCAGGCTCTGCCAACTATCTCTTCGTTGGCATTGCGCAGGGTGCAATCGCGCTCAACAGCTACGGGTGGATCGTCGTCCGAGGTGAGTGCGTCGTCAAGGGAGCTGCAGGCATCACTGCCGGGTTGCTGCTCGATACACATGGTGGAACATTGGCCGGTCAGCTCGATGATGACACTACTGTGGCTCAGCTCGTCGGGCGCGCTCTCACGGCTACGGGTACTCCGGTTGCCGCGACTGTGGCTGCTCGGGTTCCCCTGCTGTAGATAGCCTCGAAGCTACCTGCGTGCTACACTGGGCACCTGAGGGGGCAACCTTTCAGGTGCCCAGTCTCGTCTTGGAGGCGTGAATGGATGTATCTCTCGGCGCGCTAAGAGACCGCCTCTTCAGTTTTCGTTCCTGGGACAGCTCTGGTTCGACGCTGAACAAGCGAGTTCGTGATGCGTTGAACACTGCCCTGGACCGGCTGGCTGGTGATGTGCCAGAGGCCCTGGTCCCTGACGAGGAACACGTTGTTCTCTACGCGGATGCGCTGGGCACGGACGCGGACATCGATGCGCGGCTGAACTCTACAGCTGACCCTCGCGTGCTCAAGTTCTCTGACTCGTCGTCTGCGGCTACCGCTATCTCGTCTTCATGGACACCCTCGGTCGATGGGACCTGGGATGGTGTCATGCACCTCGAGGTCAAGGACCCATCGGATGTCTGGCACCGTCGCCAGTCTCGCGAGTGGTGGCTCGACAGTGGCTTCTACTACGTCACCATCGACCGTCCGTGGAGGAACGCAACCGACACGTTGATGGAGTTTCGCGCCCACCAGCCCGAGTTCTTTG
>Ga0209434_1000277_pt1 | contig 26184 bp, 31 predicted proteins | sample ETNvirnome_2_300_FD_184068 | JGI IMG/M metagenome (GOLD analysis project Ga0209434, IMG submission 184068) | Marine viral communities from the Pacific Ocean - ETNP_2_300 (SPAdes) (version 2) | ecosystem: Environmental > Aquatic > Marine > Oceanic | place: Pacific Ocean | collected 2013-06-22
CATCTCCGGAACCCGTAGAATATCACATGTTAGAGAATCTGTCTAAGCGAATATCTGAAATTAATCCGAGATATAAAATAGGAATTATTTTTGAAGATCTCTCAATGATACCTATATCTGAAGATTTCGAACAGATCCAAAAAGAAATAGATAGGTTAGATCGTGAAAATAGTAAGCTTAAGTAACCTACTTATAGAATGGAAGAGAATTTAATAACCATTATCGAGTGCCCTCATTGCTCGGATAAAAAGACCACTAAAACATATAAAGGCAATTGCAAGTGTGGTAATCTATCTATTGACTCTCTTACGCCGAAGACAAAATGTAAATTTAAATATTTTACAGCTGTTAAATATAAAGATGCACCACCACTTATTTATGAAGTACCGCTAGCGGAGCAAGAATTTCCATAAATCTTCGAAAGTAGTTGAGACGGATACGTGATGAAAAAAAGCATATACGGAATGTGTAACACCTACAATTTCTCCTTCTCTATTTAAAAGAGGAGAGCCACTTGATCCGCCCATTGCTGGAACGCTATAAAATGCGCGACCCTTCAGAATACCTAAAAATCTTCCTTCAAAAATAGGTACGACACCATTTTCAGCTAGCCCTCCAGGAGAGGCCAGTGTGAATATTTTTTCACCATAAGATGGTCGTTTGTTTGATATTCTCAATGCCGGTCCTTCTAATTCATTACCCTTCATCATACAAATATCATTTTCGTCATCTAATTTGAAGGGAACTACATCATACTTATCCCAATCATTGCCTTCTACACTAACAACATAATCATATTGAATATCGTCTCCTAATAATGTTGCCATATGATCTAATTGCATTTGACGACATACATGGGCGACAGTGAGAATAACTTTATTTCCCTTATTTAAGATTATTGCCCCGGATCCCCATGCTCCACCAAGCTTGTTTTTTATACACTCTGTAACACCATCTTCAAGAGTTTGGCATGCAGTACCCCATACAGAAACTTCTATTTTGACAAAAGATCTTTTTGCTTCTTGGAGAATAATTTGAGTAGCATTAATATGAGAATTATTGTGGCCACAACTTGAGAGTATTATGATTAAAAGATAAAAAATTAATTTTTTTACGGAAGACTGCATATTAGTAAATACTTATATTGTAAGGAAAATTGATGAAAAAAACTTATGTCTTAGACACCAACGTCCTTTTAACGGAAGCTAACTCCATATTTTCATTTAAGAATAACGATATAATAATTCCCTTAAAAGTTTTAGAAGAAATAGATAAACACAAGAAACGACAGGATGGCGTTGGTCAAAACGCTCGTAAATCGATACGTATTTTAGATGAATTAAGAGAAAAGGGAAATTTACATACCGGTGTTCGTTTAGAAAAAGGTAAGGGTATTTTATATATAAAGATGTATGATCCCACTTTGATACCAACCGGGCTAGATGAAACAGATGCAGATAATCAAATCATTACAACAGCAATAACTGAAAAACATCTTAATCCCAAACGTAAAGTTTCAGTTGTATCGCGTGATATTAATATGCGCATTAAGTGCGATGCTGTTCAAATACCTTCAGAAGATTATAATGAGGATCAAGTTGTCTCGACAGTTGAAGAGCTATATGATGGTTTTACAACTCATTTAGTAGATTCACAGATAATAGATAGATTTTATAATGGTGAAAAAATAACTTCTGAAATGATAGAGGGTAGGTTTAATGCTAACGAATTCATTATGTTGATTTCAAATTCTAATCCTAAACACACTGCGTTGGTAAAATGCATCTCCATGGATGGCGAACTACGAGAAGTCACCGATTTTAAAAACAAGGGAGTATGGGGTCTTCGACCTAGAAATAAAGAACAAATGTTTGCTTTGGACCTTCTTATGGATGATAATATCCCAATAATCTCCATTATTGGAAAAGCAGGTTGCGGAAAAACATTATTAGCATTAGCATCGGGCTTAGATCAAGTATTAGAGCAAAATAAATACAAGAAATTGGTCGTTTCTCGTCCTGTACAGCCGGTTGGAAGAGATATAGGATATCTCCCCGGCACTTTAGGAGAAAAGATGCAGCCATGGCTCAAACCCATTCAAGATAATTTAGAGTTTTTAATGGGAGATAAAAAAGATACCATGGAGATATTCATTGATAACGGAACAATTGAGGTTGAAGCTCTAACATATATACGTGGCAGATCGATTTCCAATGCCTTTGTTATTATCGATGAAGCCCAAAATCTTTCAGTCCATGAACTTAAAACCATTGTAACAAGAATCGGTGAAAATTCTAAAATCATTCTAACAGGTGACATTGAACAAATAGATAATACATATTTAGATTCTACCTCCAATGGCCTTTCATATGCGATTGAAAAGTTTAAGATAGAAGATATTGCAGGACATATAACACTTAAAAAGGGCGAAAGGTCAAAAGTTGCGACTTTAGCATCAAAAATACTTTAATAACACATTGTTCTGTGGTATATTATATAAAAGGAGTTAATCATGGAAGATAACATTTCACAAGAAGATTATAGTACAAATCCTGCTTTAAATCAACTAGTTGAGCCAGATACAGAGTTAAAAAACTGGCTCGTGGAATACGTCGGATCTCAACTTAATCCCGATAATATGGATGTGACGGTTGAGATGATTGTTAGTGTCGTGGCCACCGAATTTCCCGAGTTTTTACTAGCTATAGCCGAGGAAAACTTTGTTAGAGGTTACCAACAAGCGCTTGATGATCTAGGTGAAGCTGAAAATAGGCAAGATGAATAATTTTGTCAAAAACCGTTCGAAAAATGTAAAAGAATTTATAATTTTTAATAGAATTCCTATATTAATTGATAATCCTCTTACCAATAATATTATTTTAAGTGATATTATTAAAAAAATCGAAGGCGTCACTCATCGAAATTATTTTCAAGGCATCAGCAAAGTTAGAATTGGAAATTATGAATTTCTAAACGATAGAGATATTAATGCTACTCTTCATGATGGAACATTGTATCTTTCTAATATGCAAGACAATGATGCTGATATTATCGATGATATATTTCACGAAGTAGGCCACAATATAGAAAAAAACTATCATAGTGAAATTTATGGTGATAAGAAACTTGAAGAGGAATTTCTTCTTAAAAGATCAAAATTGAAAAGAATTTTACAAAATAATGGTTTAAATGTTGACAAATATGACTTCTTTGAGATAGAATATAACCAGGAGTTTGATAAATTACTATATAAAGATCTTACGTACTTCTCTCTTAATCAATTGGCTGCAAATCTATTTTGTTCAGTTTATGGCGCGACATCATTAAGTGAATATTATGCTAGCGGATTTGAGACGTATCTAATGGGCGATGAAAAGTGCTTAAAAGATTTAAGTCCCATACTCTATAGAAAGATCAATAAGTTAACTCATTTATTAGCCGAAAAGTAGAACCATGAAAAAATCCCATATATCTTTTTCCGAATTAAAAATTTGGAGTGAATGTCCTCATCGACATAAGCTAGATTACATTGATCAATTAAGAGCCTTTAAAGGAAATGAATACACTGCATTTGGTAAAGCCATTCATGCCGTAGGAGAAAAGTTTGTTTTTGGAGTCGACGGCGATGAAGTAGAAGAATTCGAAGCCAACTTTCTATATGAGCTAAAACTCCTTAAGAAGGAAGATAAAGAGATCTCCTTCAATGATAAACTGGTACAAGAAATGCGTCCCCAAGGAGCCAAAATAGCTCCCCAAATGATTCCAGCTTTGAAAGAACACTTTGGACCCTATGAAGTAATATCCGCAGAAGAGCAGTTATATGAGCCTCTAGCGCATCCTGGCGTCAAGTTCAAGGGATTCATCGATTTGGTCATCAAAGTCGGTCAGACGTACCATATCCTGGACTGGAAGAGCTGTACGTGGGGTTGGGATGCAAGAAAGAAATCAGATCGTATTCTTTCTTATCAATTAACGCTCTACAAACATTTTTACGCAGCCAAACATAATATTGATCCTGCAGATATACAAACGCACTTTGCATTGCTCAAAAGAACTTCAAAATCAAAACCTGTTGAAATCTTTGAAATAAAGTGTGGAACAAAAAAAATTGATAATGCACTTAAATTATTAAATACTTTCATGTATAATACAAAAAAAGGAAATCATATTAAGAACAGACTATCTTGTAAATACTGCCCTTATATGAATACCAAACATTGTACATAAAGTGATTTAAAAATGAATGAAAAAACTAAAGTTCTTGTATTGAGTGATCATCCGTTTTCTCCTTCTGGAGTTGGTACCCAAACGAAATATGTGATAGAATCTTGTTTAAAAACAGGTAGATATCAATTTACTTGTCTGGGAGGTGCGATAAAGCATCATGATTATAACCCCATTAAAACAGAAGAATGGGGAGATGACTTGGTTGTATATCCAGTGGATGGATATGGTACTCATGATATTGTTCGATCAATGCTTCGAAGCTTTAAACCAGACATAGTATGGTTCATGACAGATCCTCGTTTTTGGGGATGGTTGTGGGAAATTGAGAATGAAATTAGAGCTTTAGCTCCCATGGTGTATTATCATGTATGGGATAATTACCCTTATCCTAAATTTAATGAGATTTTCTATCGTTCTTGTGATAAAATTGTAGCAATTTCTAAAGTAACTGATGATTTGGTACGCAATGTTGCTCCAGGTATGGAAGTGGAGTATTTGCCGCATGCAGTAAATCCAGAAATATTCAAACCTCTAGAGGAAGAAGCCTACAAATCAATGATAGCTGAAACTATTCCTATTTTACAAAATAGAACAGTCTTTTTTTGGAATAATAGAAATGCTAGACGCAAACAAAGTGGTACTATTATTTGGTGGTTTGCTGAATTTGCAAAGAAGGTAGGTAAAGAAAATGTTGGTCTTCTGATGCATACAAATCCAAAAGACGAGAATGGTCAAGATTTACAAGCAATTATCCGTGAATTAGGGCTTGACGATGGAACGATTGTTTTTTCAACAAACTCTGTAGCACCTCAAATATTGGCGCAAATATATAATTTTGCTGCCTGTACGATTAATATTTCAGACGCAGAAGGATTTGGTTTAGCTACTTTAGAATCGCTCGCATGCGGAACTCCTATTATTGTTAATATGACAGGCGGTTTGCAAGAACAAGTAACAGATGGAGAAAACTGGTTTGGAATCGGGATTGAACCTAGTTCAAGGTCTGTTATTGGATCTCAACTGGTTCCATATATTTATGAAGATAGAGTGAATAAGGATGACTTTATCAACGCTTTAACGAAGATGTATGAAATGACCCCAGCAGAGCGTTCAGAATTAGGAATGGCGGGCTTAGAACACGTAAAAAAGAATTATGATTTTAAAAATTTCGAAGAGCGATGGGTTACATTGTTAGATGATGTACATGAAAGACATGGCTCATGGTCGTCTAGAAAAAATTATAAATCTTGGTCTTTAAAAGAGGTGATTTAATGAAAAAGGTATTAGTGAGAGGACCCGTATTGACTAGAAGTGGATATGGCGAACATGTGAGGTTTATTCTCCGAGCTTTGAGGCAAATAGAAGATAAGATAGAAATTTTTATTATTCCTGTTGGTTGGGGACATACTGGCTGGACAACAGAAGAAGATAAAGAAAGAGAGTGGATAGACTTTACAGTAAAAAAGACGCATGCCGCCATGCAACAGAAGGAACAGTTTGATATAAGTATTCAAGTAAGTATTCCTAATGAGTGGGAAAAACTAGCACCAGTTAATATAGGCATTACAGCGGGTATTGAAACTACCAAAGTTGCTCCGCAATGGATTGAAAAAGGTAACGGTATGGACCTAATCATTGTTCCTTCTCACCATTCAAAGCAAGTATTTGAAGGAACAAGTTACGAGGTGCAAGTTGAACAAACAGGAGAATTAATGCCTAATTATAGGTGCACTACTCCGATTGAGGTTGTTTCTTATCCTGTGAAAGAATTTGAAGATACAGATTTGGATCTGGACTTAAAGACGGAATTTAATTTCCTCAATGTGGCACAATGGGCTCCTAGAAAGGACATAGAAAATTGTGTTAAGTGGTTTGTAGAAGAATTCATCGATCAAGAAGTAGGATTAGTACTTAAGACTAATATGGCCAAAAATTGCTTAATGGATCGAAGAGTTAGCGAGAATAATATCAAGATGATTTTGAGCGAAGACAAATATAAAGATAGAAAATGTAAAATTTATCTTCTTCACGGCGACATGTCTGATCAAGAGTTACATCAATTGTATCGTCATCCTAAAATTAAAGCATTTGTAACGACGACCCATGGAGAAGGATTTGGTTTACCAATATTTGAATCAGCATATGAAGGATTGCCTGTAATTGCACCCGACTGGAGTGGATATGTAGACTTTCTTTATATGCCTATAACAGATAAAAAAAGAAAAACTAAAAATAAGGCTCAATTCGCCAAAGTGGAGTATACGCTCCAACCTATTGACGATAGAGTAGTGTGGGAAGGGGTATTACAAAAAGGTTCTATGTGGGCATATGCCGATCAAGGATCTTTTAAGATGCGCCTCAGAGAAGTGTATAAAGATTATGGTCGTTTTAAAAAGCAAGCAACAGCACTTAAAAAGTATGTATTAAAAAATTGTTCTAAAGAGACACAGTATGATAGATTAATTAATTTTCTCGAACCAGTTTGTGCCTTTGATGTCGACGACCTTCAGAATGAAGTCGATACGCTATTTCAGAGTTTACAGGCAGCCAAGTGATCATCTTTGTTTCTGATGCTTTTTCAGAACATTATGTAGGAGGAGCAGAATTAACTACTGAAGCAATAATTGATGCATCATGTTTTCCAGTTAACAAAGTATTATCTCAAACTGTTAACTTGGGGCTAATGAGAAAATATCAAAATTGTTTTTGGATTTTTGGTAATTTTGCTGGTCTATCACATGAGTGTCTTTTGTATGCGATAAAGAACTTATCTTATTCTATTATTGAATATGACTATAAGTTTTGTAAATTTAGATCAATTGAAAAACACAAATCACTAGAAGGTCAATGCGATTGCCATGAACAATTAAATGGTAAATTAATAGCGACATTTTTTGCTAAATCAAAAATAAATTTTTGGATGTCTGAAAAGCAGTATCAAATTTATAAAAATATATTTCCTTTTATCAAGAATAATGTTATTTTAAGTTCAGTCTTTTCTGATGAAACCCTATCATATATATCTTCTTTAGATGTTGGAAATAAAGATGATAAATGGATTATTCTGGGCTCTTCTTCATGGATTAAAGGCGTAGACGACGCGGTTTCCTATGCAAAAGAAAACAATTTAAATTATGAAATTATATGGGGTATGGAATATAAAGAATTTCTTAAAAAATTGGCTAACTCTAAAGGGTTAATATTTTTACCACTCGGTGCAGATACATGCCCACGTCTGGTTATGGAAGCTAAAATGCTTGGCTGTGAATTAATTTTAAACGACAATGTACAACACAAAGATGAAGATTGGTTTAGAGATCAAAGTTTTGTTTTTGCTTACTTAAAAACCCGTGGACAATTTTTTTGGAGAAGAATAGAAGAAGTCGCTCATGATATATTAGATTTTTCAAAAACTCCAACGACTTCAAAGATACATTTTAAATTAATTATTCCTTTTTTTAATGCAGAATCATGGCTTCCCAAGTGTCTAAGAAGTTTGAAAATTCAAAATTATAAAAACTTTAAATGTTTTTTGATCGACGATATGTCGAACGATAATAGCGTTAAGATAGCTAATAAAATGATCAGTAAAGATAGGCGATTTGAGGTTATTAAAAATAAAAACAAGTACTATGCTTTAGAAAATATTGTTCGAACAATTGATAAAGCTGATTGTGATGATGAGGATGTGATAATATTATTAGATGGAGATGATTGGCTGGCAACTTCTCATAGTTTATCTACTTTGGCCAATAACTACGAAAATCATGATTGCTGGGTAACTTATGGGAGTTATGTTTATAATCCTGGAGGCCAGAGAGGTGTCGAACCTTCTGATTATCCCGCTGAAGTTATAAAAAATAATTCATTTCGCACAGATCAATGGCGAGCATCTCATTTGAGAAGTTTTAAATATGATTTGTGGAAAAAATTAAGCCATGACGATTTGAAAGATAAAGCTGGTAATTATTATAAGATGGCTTATGATCAAGCTATTATGCTTCCTTTACTAGAAATGGCTGGCGAAAGAAGTAAATTTATTCCACACGTATTACATGTTTATAATCGAGAAAATTCTCTGAATATTGATAAAATCAAAGCTTCTGAGCAGCATCAAACAGCACAAGAAATAAGAAGCAAAAAATCTTATACAAAAATAACGTGAATATACATATAGAAAATGTTAATCTGCAAAGCACGTCGGGTCCTAATCATTTTGCATCCAAATTAATAACATATATGTCTAAATTTGGAGATTCTTTTGATATTCAGATCGATCCCGATGTACGACTCTGTTTCATAGAGACGTCGCGACAGGGTTTTGATCATGTTCCACTTTTCCAGCGATTAGATGGTATATATTTTAATGTAACGCAAGCCTACAAGGTACAAAATACAAATATTCAAAGAACATACGAAAAGGCTGATGGTGTTATCTTTCAATCAAATTTTAATAAAGAGTTAATAACGAGATATTTTGGAAAACATGATAATTCTATTATTTTGCACAATGGTGCTGATATGGAATTTATTAATAATTCTAAACCTTTGGAGGCCTCTACATTAAATAAATATGAAAATATTTGGTGTTGTGCATCCTCTTGGCGACCTCATAAAAGACTATCAGAAAATATCAGATATTTTTTAGAACACTCTTCCCCGCTAGATTGTTTGGTTGTATGTGGAGAAGTAGATAAAGAAATTATTAAAGATAAAAGAATATTTTATGTTGGAAATTTAAATATTAAACAATTAATATCCTTATATAAGAGATCGGCTTATTTTATTCATTTAGCATGGCTAGATCATTGTCCTAATGTGGTAGTAGACGCACGCGCTTCCGGTTGTCAAATAATTTGTTCTTCTACAGGAGGAACAAAAGAAATCGCTGGCCCCGACGCAATTATTATTGAAGAAGAAGCATGGGACTTCAAGCCATTAGATTTATATAATCCACCCAAGTTATATTTTGATAAAAAATTAAACAATGTACACGATATAAGTTATAATATGGGTACAGTAGCTCAAGAATACCACAATTTTATGGAGAAATCACAATGCCGGTCGCGATAAGAAACATATTCCAAGATTATGTAAAAGAAAATTATAATTTAGAAGACTGCATCGCCGTCAATAATGGTACCGCAGCTCTTATTGCGCCTCTTTGGTCTATGGATTTAAGCGAAGGCGATGAAGTTATAACAACCCCGTTTACTTTTATTGCTACCACCAATGCTATACTTATAGCAGGCGCAATACCAGTATTTGTCGATATTGATCCACAGACACTTTTGATTGATGCCGATAAGATTGAATCAGCTATCACCCCTCGTACTAAAGCCATAATTCCAGTTCATTTATACGGAAGAATATGCGACATGGAAAAAATAAATTCCATTGCGCAAAAATATAATTTAGTTGTTATCGAAGATACTGCCCAAGCATTTGGGGCTACCGATAATAAAGGAAGGAATGCAGGCATGATGTCTGATGTAGGTACTTTTTCGTTCTATAAGACTAAAAATATTTCTACTTTCGAGGGGGGAATGATTTGTATTCCAAAAGATTCTAAATTAGATAAATGGAAAATTAGATCTATATGCGATCAGGGACAAATAGGAAAATATAATCATGAATATGTTGGTTTTAACTTTAGATTGGCTGAGCCTCTTTGTTTAATGGCTTTAGAGCAAATGAAAATACATATGACGGGAGTAAGAGCAGAATTAGGATTAAGAGGACCAATGCACGGCCACTATCCTAGAGTAGTCTATGATCAGCCCGCTTATAAGAAAAGGAAAATTGCTGGTGATTGTCCGATAGCAGAAAGAGTTGCAACAGAGATAAGAAATGGTACCTATACTCATGAATAAGACTCCTTTAAACGTAGCTATAATTGGTATGGGCTCGATGGGCAAAAAACATTATCAAGTTTTAAAACAAATTGAAGATTTAAATGTTTGCACTGTTGATCCTAAAGTGGAAGAGAGTGACTATAAATCTGTAGAGAGTTTGTTGAGCAATAATCGACTTGATATTGCAGTTATAGCAACGCCAACTACCATGCATCATGAGTTGGCTTTACAATTGATCAATTCTGGTGTTAGTGTTCTAATTGAAAAGCCCGTATTTAAAGAATATCCCGGCCATCTCCAATTAGAAGAAATACAGCACTCTTTAGAAAAAAATAATTGTAAATTAGCTGTTGGACATATTGAAAGATTCAATCCAGCAATTACTGCTTTAATGCATGATATTGAAGGGAAGTATATACTTAATTGTAGCTTTACCAGAATGAGCCCATATCCGAGTAGAATTATCGATGTTGGTGTAAAAATGGATTTGGCTGTGCATGACGTTGACTTGGTTAGATATATAACAGGCAAAGAGATATTAAATTGTTCGTCGATTAGTTCTTGTAACAGAGGAAAGAATGAAGATTTAGCTTCGTTTTTTATTAGCACAGAAGGCGGATGTAGTTCAACAATATTGACTAGTTGGCTTTCGCCTTATCGAAAGCGTACTATAGAAATTATGGCGGATTCTGCAAATTATAAAGTTGATTTAATTAATCAGACAGTTACAAAATATACTGAGAATAATAATAATTCATTTCTTGTTACAAATTTGTTTATTAACAAAGAAAATTCGTTAAAAAAGCAATTAACACAATTTATAGAATATGCTACAATTGGGACATGCGGACCATTGGCTATTTTAGATGATGGGCTACAAGCAATAAAACATTGTCTATGAGGTAGAACAAATGAAAGCCTGTATAACAACGATATCTTCACGAATAAAATGCATAAAACCTTGTATAGAGTCTTTATGGAAAAACTATAATCATAAATATGATTATCCTGTATATGTTTTTTATTTTGATGATATATATGACTCAGAAGATCTTCGCGATGAAGTAAGATCAGTCAGTAGTGAAAACGTACATTTTAGATCTATTCCATATAAAACACCCGAACACATAAAAGAAGAAGAATTATTTCATAATAGAAATAATATTTGGTATTCTCGTACCCAATTCCCTCCTTCGAGAAAAGGGTACTTACATATGTGTAATTTTATGTCCAACTATTACGGATATCCAAATACTGAATTTGAGAAGTATGATTACACCATGAGCATAGACGATGAATCTATGTTCGTAAAAGAAATGCCATATGATCCGTTTGAAATTATTTCGAAAAGACAGGAAGACATGGGTGCTTTAAAGATTGTAGATCAAACAAAAAAGCTTCCACACCAAGGCAATTTCGACACCAGAATTAATTTATGGAAATTTATTCAGGGCTATCTTAAACATTTTGATATCAAACCTAAATCACAGTTTATACAAAATCTTTTAGAGGATCCTGAAAGCGAAAAGAATTTTCATTTTTATCCTGTAGCGGATTCATATGTTGTAAAACTAAAAATGTTTGAAAGTAAAGAATGGAAACAGTGGATATCAACAGTTAACAAATATGGTGGAATCTATAAATATAGATGGGGAGATAACGATATCAACAGTCTTTTTTATTTAATCCACTATGATCATGGAATTTATGATTTTAAAACTGTAGATGAAGGTTACCATAGCCAAGGAGCGCTAAGACATTTGCAAGATTATGCCCCAGGAGTAAAGGACAATTTTCGATGAATGTTTTATATATTGATTTTGGGGGTGTTGTTTCTGATACCTACATGTATCAATATTATGGAGATCTATATCGCGAATTAAGAAAATTAGCTAAAGTGTATTTCTATCAGGGTGAACTTTCTGATATGGATAAGTTACTTAATTCAGCGCCTGATAAATTTAATTGTATTATTTTTGGTTTAGGATATTTTGCACAAAATAACGCTTTCGCATACAAGAAAATAAATGGTTTAAGCGAATTAAACATCCCTGTAGCCTGTATGATACACAAGCCACAAACAATGTTGGCCGAAAAGCTTGAGTTTTGTAAAACAAACAACGTTGATTTGATCATCGATTCTCAAAGCACCTATAAAGACTTTGAAAAAACTACAGGGATAAAATCGATTAGATCTCCGTTCACAGCAACGCCAAAGTATTTCTACCCCAGAGAGGTTGAGAAAGAATACGATATTGGGTTTTGTGGCGCGTTACATGGAATAGAGTCAAATGGTAAACAAAAAATATTTGGCCCAACTGCTAACTTGAGAAATAGAGTTTACGACAAACTAATCGAAGGCGGTTATAACATATATTGGAACTCTAGCAACACCTTGGATTACAGGATTCACTCAACAGAGGAATATGCTACGCAAATTAATAAATGCAAGGTGTGGCTGGGAACAACAGGCCCTGTTTTGGATGTGAGTCCAAGATATTTTGAGGTTATGTTAAGTAAAACTTTATTAATGTGTAATAAAATGCCCGAGCAGTACGAAGATTATTTTATTGATGGAGTAAACTGTGTTATGTTTGATAATGACCTAAGCAACTTCAATGATAAGTTAACATATTATTTAGAAAACGATGAGGAGAGAAACGCCATAATTGAAACAGCTTACGAAACAGCTATCAATAACTACACATGGAAGCACATGGCGCTTAACTTAATTGGCCACATAAAGGAGATAAAAAATGCCAAAGACTAGAAAACAAATAAGAAAAAGAGTTGAAGAGCAAGCAAAAATAAAGATACAAAACCCACGACACTTGCCGGAACATTCTACGAACGAGATGCTAGACAAGGTTCAAAAATTGTATGATAGAGATCCAAAAAGTTTTCTTCTAGTAAAAATTGGCGCAAATGATGGATGGATGTGCGATAATTTATATGATTTTGTAATAAAAAATGATCCTAACTGCGTGATGGTCGAACCGATTCCTTGTTATTTTAATGCCCTAAAAAAGACCTTTACCGAGCTAAAAAATGTGCGCTATGAACAAATAGCCATCGACGTCGAGGAGGGTACACGGGAAATGACTTATATATCAGACGCCAAATTCCAGAATGAAGAAATCACATTTCGGCTTAGCCACACCCCTCATCTATTAAAAGAGCACTGGGCACGCGGCCTGGGCTCCTTTTATAAGGATAAAAACAACCTGGGATGCCCAGAATTGGCCCAACATGCGGAAACCATCAAAGTTAAAACTATGAATATTAACAATCTGTTAGAAAAATATAACGCATCTAATGCAAATCTTATCATTGCCACAGACTGTGAAGGCCACGATTACGAAATCTTGAAAAGTTTTGATTTCGAAACTTATAAGCCATTCATGTATATTTGTGAAATAGTGCTTTTAACTCGTTATCCTTTGTCCCACCCACGCCGCAAGGATTTTATCGACGACGAAAAAACTCCGGGCAAACGACTCCCACCCCCAACCGAAGAAGGCTGGGAGCACCAAATAGAAATTGAAATTACCGAGGAGCAGTACAAGATACTTAGTGAGTTACCCCCCGAACAAGGTGCCAAAGTAGTGAAGGAAATGTTAGCCGCAGGACAAGCAACCGATCGCGGCTATGGGTACGCAGGAACGACCGATCCAAATAACATGGAGTTTTTGCAAGAGGATGGCCTCTATACAATAAAAGAGGTCCAGGAAAGCATAAAAATATTTAATGCTGCCGGATATCATGTTATAGACAATAGCGAAGATGGAGATATATTTGCAATTACAAATGAATATTTAAAAGAATACCAAGAAGACCTACAACACAATACCTCCATGAACCCGCACTTCTTGGCTAAACGCACATTTAGTCAAGAAGACCTACAACACGGTGTCTTAGCAACAGAACAAGAGAGGCCACATAAAGGAAATAAAAAATGAGCAAATATAACCCGTGGCCACTGGGAAGTCTACCGGAAAACTTTAGACGCCCTGAAATTGACTTATTGAAGGAAGCGGGGTATGATATTGGTGACCCACGCGATGCTGTTACTCTGTTTGAAAACAAGATTGCGGCATATGCTGGTAGCAAATATGCTGTTTCTGTTGATAGTTGTACAAATGCAATATTTCTTTCTTTAAAATATTTAAAAGCAACAGAAGAAATTACATTTCCGTCTCGAACATATGTTTCCGCTCCAATGGCTGCAGTATTGGCTGGCTGTGATATCAAATTTAAAAACTATGAATGGAGTGGTATGTATTATTTAGATCCATATCCTGTTGTAGATAGCGCTGTTAGATTTACAAAAGATATGTATGAAAAAGGAACATTACAGTGCCTTTCTTTTCAAATTAAAAAAAGATTACCTATAGGAAAAGGTGGTATGATTTTAACAGACGATCCGGAAGCAAGTCGATGGCTAAGAGTTGCTTCTTTTGAAGGAAGACATCTAGATTTTCCATACGACAAGGACGAATTTGAAATGATAGGGTGGAATATGTATATGACACCCGAAGATGCTGCTCGTGGGATTCTCTTGTTTGACCAGCTACCGGAACATAATCCAGACGGCTGTACACATCATGATTATCATGATTTAACAACCAAGAAAATATTTAAAAATGGCGAATATAAAATTAATAAAGTATGAATGTATAGAGAAACAAAAAAAAGAAGCGTAATAAAGACAATTATTTGGAGACTATTAGCAATTATTAATAGTTTCTTGGTATTGTTTTTTGCTTTTACGGATGATCCTTTGGGAAATGCATTAATTATGAATTGTTCTGGTTTTATGATTTATTATTTTTATGAAAGGGTATGTAATAAAATTAAGTATGGGAAGATTGTATGAGTCATATGATAAAAATTAAAACGACTCCTAAATTATTAATATCGAAGGATAAAAAATGACTAATAATATATTTTTTGACCTATCAGCATTAAAATATTGCGGTAAAAATGTTATAATAGGTAAAACTGTTCGCATTAGACAACCAGAAAAAGTCTCTATAGGAGATAATACAATTATCGATGATTTTACTTACATCTCGTGTGCAATGGATATCGGAAATAATTGCCATATAGCTTCTAATGTATCTATATCTGGCGGCAAAGGAAAATTTATTATGGGAAATTATTCAACTATATCGAATGGGTGTTCCATACATTGTGCTTCTAGTGATTATAGAAAGTGCTCTTTAGACTTACCATCGATACCAGAAAAAGATCAATTTGGTGGCGAAATCGAAAATGTGATTATTGATAATTATGTTACTGTAGGGGCACACAGTTGTCTCTTACCAGGAACTAATATACCAGAAGGAGTTGCTTTAGGGGCATATACTATGGTAAAAAAAGGCAATAAACTATCCTCATTCCATCTTTATGTTGGCCATAATTGCAGAGATTTGGGAGAAAGAGAAAACAAACAAACTATAAAAGAATTTAACTTAAGGAATGAAGCATGAAAGTATTGGTATTAGGAAGTTCGGGTTTTATTGGAAAAAATTTAATTTCGAGATTAGAGATCGATAATCATGAAATATATACTTGTTCGAGATCAGAAGGGGTTGATATCTTAAATTATCATCTTATTGCTGAAAAAATCAAATCAACCCAGCCAGAAATAGTATTTAATGTAGCTAGCCATGGCGGCAGTTTACATTATGTTGACCAACAAGCTGCCGATGTGTTTACCGATAACGTACAAATGGCTTTAAACATATATAAAGCTATAAAAGAGCATTGTCCTTCTGCTAAAATAATTAATCCGTTTTCTAATTGTTCATATCCTGGGGATAGTGTGATTCAAAATGAAGAAAATTGGCTTAGTGGCGTCGTCCATCCATCGATTTTTTCTTTTGGAAACTCTAAAAGAACGATCTATTATCTTTCAAAATGTTTTTATAAACAACATGGCGTGAAAACAGTTAACCTTCTTTTTTCGAATACTTATGGTCCGGGTGACTCTTGTGATCCTAATAAAACACACGCTTTAAATGGTATGATAATTCGAATGCTTAAGGCCAAAAAAGCAGGAGATGAACAATTTGTTGTATGGGGCACCGGATCACCGGTTAGAGAATGGGCTTACGTTGATGATTTTGTAGAAGCTTTGGTATTGGCGATGAATATCGATCATATGGAATATCCTTTAAATATTGGACAAGAAAGAGGATATTCAATTGCAGAATCTGCTGCATTAGTTAAAAAAGCATGCGGGTTCAAAGGAGATATTGTGTTTGACACCAACTATACCGATGGGGCCGCTGTTAAAATTTTAGGAAAAAGCAAATTTAAAAATATATTTCCCGATTTTAAATTCTATGATCATGAACAAGGAATTTTAAATACGGTTAGATATTATTTGGAAAAAATACAAGGAACTCTATAATATGAAAAAAGTTTTTATTACCGGTGGAGCTGGATATGTCGGTTCAACCTTAGTGCCTCTATTGCTTGAATCTGGATATGAAGTAACTGTGTATGATAATTTAACTGTAAACAGCGATGGAATTTTTCATAATTTTTTAAATTCTAAATTTAGCTTTATAAAAGGTGATATTTTAGATGTTGGACTTCTTCATGAATCGATGAAGGGCCATGATGTTGTTATACATTTAGCAGCAATTGTTGGTTATACGGCATGCCGAAGAGATGAAAGTTACAGCTATAAAGTTAATCACGAAGGAACAAAAAATGTAGTTAATGGTTTGGATGGAAAACAACTTATAGTATATGGCTCTACTGGATCAAATTATGGTACTGTAGAAGGAATATGCACCGAAGAAACGCCTCTGAATCCTTTAAGTATATATGGGAAAAGCAAAACAATGGGAGAAGCCGAAGTGCTTAAATATGAAAACAGTATTGCATATCGTTTTGCAACCGCTTTCGGCGTTAGTCCCAGACTTCGTTTAGATCTTTTGGTTAATGATTTAACTTATTCTGCTTTTACACAAAAATATATAGCAGTTTACGAGTCTCATTTTATGAGAACCTTTATTCATGTGAGAGATATGGCTAAAGTTTTTAAATTTGCTATGGAAAATTATGATAAGATGAAAGGGGAAGCCTACAATGTTGGATCCAATTCCATGAATTACTCAAAAGGCGATGTCTGTAAAATAATTCAAGAAAAAACAGATTGTTGTGTACATTATGCTGATTTTGATGGTGATGCAGATAAGCGTGATTATGCTGTGTCTTACGATAAAATTAACAAATTGGGATATGATACGACTATTGGTGTGGAAGAAGGAATTGATGAACTTCTCAAAGTGTATCCGTTGGTGCAAATTGATAATAAATATAGAAATTAGGATCAGACGATGAAAAATATTCTTATCATTGGAGGTTGTGGGTACGTAGGAAGTGCTTTGTATAATTTTCTTAAAGAAAAATATAAGGTTACAAGTCTAGATGCAGAGTGGTACGGAAATTTTGTAAATAAAGAGAATATTTGTAAAGATTATAGTATCTTAGAAAAAGAAGAGCTTCAAAAATATGATGTGATTGTTTTATTAGCTGGGCATTCTAGCGTTAAGATGTGTGAAGACAATGTGGTTTCCACTTTAAAGAATAACGTGGTAAATTTTGTTGAGTTGTTGGAGAAAGTAGGAAAAGAGCAGACTTTTATTTATGCGAGCAGTTCTTCAGTATATGGAGATACTAAAGAGACAATTGTTGATGAGGGGTATGTGCAATTTGAGCCTAACAACTTTTATGATTTATCTAAACATGAGATTGATTCGTATGCATCTCTTTCAAGAAAGAAATATTTTGGTCTAAGATTCGGAACTGTGAATGGGGCGTCCCCCAATTTGAGAAACGATGTGATGATTAACGCCATGACCTTTAATGGTATAAAAAATGAAAAAGTTTTTTGTTTTAATCCTGAAATATTCCGCCCCATATTGGGAATAAAAGATTTATGTCGAGCTGTAGAGACGATTGTGGAAGAAGGAAATTATGAAAATAGAGGAATCTATAACATAGCTTCCTTTAATTCGACTGCCTTAGAGATTGCACAGACAGTGGCTAAAATTCTAAATGTAGATCTAGAAGTAACCGAGACTCTCCCAGATATAGTCACTAATGTAAAATTACAAACCAAAGCTTATAATTTTAGGATTAATTCTCTAAAATTTACAAATATGTTTAATTTTCATTTTGAAGAGACAATAGAATCAGTCGTCGAATCACTTGTGGAAAATTTTAATAAAATTAATAAAGGAAACAGGTCGAGTGCAAAACTATACTGAAATAAAGAACTGTAGAGTTTGCCATAGCGAAAAACTAGAGGAAGTACTTGACTTAAATACGCAACCCTTAGCTAATAATTATCATAAGGGTGAGCACCAAGAGCAGTTCCCTCTTTCAATTAATGTTTGCACAGAGTGCTTCCATATTCAATTAAGTGTAGTTGTTGATCCAGACTTGATGTTTAAAAATTATCTTTATGTAAGTGGTACGAGCCGGACTCTTCATGAATATTTTGTTGATTTTGTTAAAATATGCGAATCATTTAACCCCGAAGGCAAGAAGGTATTGGATATCGCTTGTAATGATGGAACTCAGTTGGACAAGTTTAAGGATGCGGGCTGGGAGACTTTTGGAATTGATCCGGCAGAAAATCTTTTTTCATTAAGCAATAAAAATCATAAAGTAACATGTGATTATTGGAACATTAAAGCAGCTCAAAGAATGAATACTGTATTTGATGTTATTACAGCACAAAATGTCTTTGCCCATACACACCATATACATGACTTTTTAGAGTCTTGTGCTATTGTGACAAATGAAAAAAGTCATGTGTTTGTACAAACTTCTCAAGCTGATATGATTATTAATAATGAATTTGATACGATTTATCATGAGCATTTATCATTCTTTAATACGAAATCAATGAAAAAATGCGCTAATTTGAATGGTTTTTCATTGATTGAAGTCATTAAGACTCCAATACATGGGGGAAGCTATGTTTTTGTTTTGAAGAAGGGAGAGCACGATGAAACTCGATCAATTGCAGAGATTGAAAAAGAAGCCGTTGCTGGACTCTATTCGTTGGAAACTTATACAGAATATGCACTCCGGTGCAAGCGGGTAACTGCTGATTTTGCTACAGAAGTCAACAAGTTTAAAGAAAAAGGCTACAAGACGATAGGATATGGCGCAGCTGCAAAAGGTAATACATTTTTGAATTTCGCTCAAGTTGATTTAGACTATATTGTAGACGACAATAATCTTAAATGGGACTTGCTTACTCCTGGAAGGAATATTCCAATTAAGGATTCGCAGACTTTGTTGGAAGAAGATCCAAACAAGATTGTAATCATCCCGCTAGCATGGAATTTTTTCCCTGAAATAAGTCGAAGAGCCAATGATATAACGAATTCTAAGTTATTGTTTATTAAATATTTCCCAGAGGTTAAAGTATTGTGAAAGTAGCAGTTACTATATCAGGACAATTGAGAGATTATAAAATTAATGCTTTAAATCATATTAAGCATTTAATTGAGCCCAACAATGCTGACGTCTTCGTATACGCATGTAATAAAAACACTTTGCATACATGCGGAGTTAACGTAACACAAAAATATAATTTAACCACAGCCTATAGTCCAGAAGAGATTACAGAAGATGTAAAAAAAATCTATGGTTCTAATTTGAAAGCCGTACAAGTAAATGAAAATGAAGAACTAGATGAATCTAGTTTTGGCACATTGGGATATTTCAAGAAAAGAATGAACAACCAAATGACTAATATTAGAAAAGGCTTCATGATGGCGAAGGAGTACCCAAGAGATTATGATTTAATAGTGCGCCTCCGTCCAGACAATTCTATGCTGCCCAGCCCGGTAGATTTATCCTCCATAAAGATACATGAGGGCTATGTATATTCCACCGTCTATCCTTCTGGCCACCGAGACCCATGGTTTTTTTCTTTTTCGGTGCCAGAAACTTTTGATAAGTATTGCTCTTTTGTTTATCAAAAAGACGCCGTTGAAACACGCACAGACAATGATTTTGACTGCCCTGAAGTGGCTTTAGAAAAGTATGTGATTTCGTCGGGACTACAATTAGAGTATATACAAAGTATATGTTTGCCCTTTTATCAATACGATAAAACAAAGCCAGTAACTGATTTTCCGCATAGAAACACAAAAGAAAAATTAATCGATGCAAATGGAAATTTAGTAGACCAAAAGCAATGATCACGGTGCAACTAACAAATGGCTTTGGTAATAATCTTTTTCAATATATTTCTGCTCGCCTATTAGCTGAATTTCACAACCAGGACGTATTTGCGATATCTCCAAATGATAGCTATTATGCTTTGAACGATTTGAGAAAATTAGGTATAAAATTTACAGATAAGCATGCTACCGATGTTCTTAATGTAAGTGACGCCAACTATAAAATTGCATTTAATGAAAGATATAAAGATTATCATTTTCATTTAACGGGTTATTTTGAAGACCATACTTATTATGATAAAGATATGGCGGTAATTAAAACTTGGTTTCCTGCAGTGAAGAAAAGAAATAACGATGATTTAGTCATTCATTTTCGAGCTGGCGACCGCCTATTTTATAAAAATGAGTTTAACGACAAGCCACTAGTTGAAGACTATATTAATGCTATTAAACAATTTGATTTTACACATTTACATATAGTCACAGATATGGTAGAATGGGATTACCTTACGAAAGAAAAATTAGAAAATATGAAATTTCACGTACATGTTCCTAAAGAAGTTCGAGTACCTATTCAAATGTCTGTTGATTATTTTAATACATTTATTGATGGCTTGGGCAAATACAACCCTATTGTTGAAAAAAGAACAATATTGGAGGATTTTAATTTTATTAGAAGCTTTGATAATATTTTATTCCAGCATGGTACATTGGGGTGGTGGGCATCAGCCTTGAGCGATGCAAAGAAAGTTGGAGTATATGGACCATGGAGACCATGGAAAGGGGCTTCTAACAAGAATCTAAGTAATATTAATTTAAAAGGATGGTTTAAGTGGGGATAATTAATGGCTAGATGTTTAGTAACCGGCCATAAAGGATATATTGGTTCGAAATTATATTCTAAATTAGAAGAATTAGGCCATCAGGTTATGGGAATTGATTTAAATGATGAAATTCCTCATGATATTTTGGAGGATTTGAGAGAAGGAGACGATGGCTCCTTTCATCCATACTATTCCAATTTTCAGCCTGAATATGTTTTTCATCTTGCATGTTTTCCCCGCGTAGGCTATAGTATTGACAATCCGGTAAAAACCGCCGAAAATAACATTTTAGCTGGTTCAATTGTATTGAATTTTGCTCACAAGATAGGCTCTGTTAAGCGTGTAATGTATTCTAGTTCTTCTTCCATTCGAGGCAACGGGAAAGGCCCTGAAAGCCCTTACGCACTACAAAAATACATGACTGAGTTGGAAACAACTATCTATTCTAAATTATACGGACTTGATACTGTTAGTTTGAGATATTTTAATGTATATTCCGAAGATCAGAAAGCGTCAGGCCCCTACGCAACGGCAATTTCTAATTGGATGAGGTTTATAGAAGAAGGTAAAGTACCATTTATTACAGGGAACGGAGAACAACGCCGCGATATGTTGCATGTTGACGATGCAATAGCGGCAAATATATTTGCTATGATGTATGAAAATAATTTTAAAGGTAGCGTATTCGATGTGGGTACCGGGAAAAATATTTCTCTCAACGAAACAAGAGAAATTGTACAGAAATATTTTAATAATATTGAATTTGAATATGTTGAAGCGAGACCCGGCGAGGTTGCAGAAACGCGAGCAGACACAAAGCTTTTAGCAGAAATAGGCTGGAAAGCAAAAACTAATATAGAAAGTGGAATTAATAAATGTTTTAAACAATTAAAGGAGAAATTAAAATGTTAAAATTATCAGATGAAGCGCTTGGCGCAATCATGATTGCGCCATGAACAGAGATCAAACATTAATATTAATGAACAAGCTGGGGTTTGAAGAAGTAAAAGAATATTCAGATTTTGGTTTGCAAGGAGACATATTATGCAAGAACGTTCTTTGAAAGAAGATTTATTAGATTATATAGGATATTCAAAAAAGTGGCATGGCACGGTACAATCATTTCGTTCATCGTTTGAATATAGCCCAAACGAACATCTAATTAGTGAGATATTTAATAGATTAAACATAACAAAAGGATTATGTGTAGAGTTCGGCGCATGGGATGGAATACATAATTCAAATACCAAAAAATTAATTGACCAAGGGTGGCATTCAATACAGATTGAGCCAAATCATTCTAGATTTTTTCAGCTTAAAGAAAATTATAAAAACAATTCAAAAGTTTTCTGTATTAATTCTTTTATTAATACAAAAAAAAATTTATTTGATGATGTTGTTAAAATTAAAAAAAATATAGATTTTTGTTCAATTGACATTGATGGCCTAGACTTAGATGTTTTTGAAACTTTTGAAAAGAATCTACCAAAAGTTGTTTGTATTGAGGGAGGCCAAATGTTGATGCCTGATCACAAAAGAGTATCAACACAAATTTCAAAAAATAATATACAACAAAGTCTAAGCATTATTAACGAAGTCTTCGAACAAAAAGGATATAAAATAATCTGCTCTTATCAAGACACCTTTTTTGTACAAAAAGAATTTTATCATTTTTTTAATGTTAGTAATAACTTATTAGAACTTTACTTAAACGGGCTCTCTGCGCTTCCTCGTTTTCCATGGATCAAACAAAAGCTTGATCAGAATAACTTAAAAAATGAAATAGTTGAAGAAGTTATTGGTAACTGCACACCAATAAATCCTAATTGCAGCTTACAAGAAAAGTCTATTTGGGTTGGTAACAATTTTTTGTTAATACAAAAAATATTAAATCAATATAAAAAAACTAATATAGAAAGTGGAATTAATAAATGTTTTAAACAATTAAAGGAGAAATTAAAATGTTAAAATTATCAGATGAAGCGCTTGGCGCAATCATGATGGCTTTGCAAAAGTCACTCATGGAACAAAGTGATATTGTTCCAGTCTTAAAGGGCTTCAATTTTAAGGCTAACGATAAAGAGGAGCTTTTTGTTATGAATCCTCCTTTATTTAAGATGAATAATGAGGATTATGATGCATTGGCTTCGACAGAAGACAACACAAGCACAGCGGATGCCTAAATATTCTTATAGGTGTGAAAGTTGTGATCATCAATTTATTATTTTTCATGGGGTAAAGGACGATTTTCCTGATTGTCCTCACTGTGAAAACAGCAATAATTTAACAAAGTTGGTGAACAAAGTGTATATTAAAGGAATGCAAACAGGTGATATAAACTTGCCCATTAGAAAGGTTGGGGATTTGACTAAAGAAGCTATTAAAGACAATAAAGATATTTTAGATGATACAAAGAAGCGAATAAGGAGCTTAAACTATGATGATGCTACAGATATTCCTGATTAGTTCTTTGTTCCTTAATTCTTTTTTGTTGATATACTTATTTGGCTTGATTCCGTTTCTACTGTTTTTATCTATTTTAAGTAATTCCTTGTGTGGGCTTTACATCTATTTTCTATTAAGTGAACGCTTGAAATTACAGAGTGAGTTTTCTTCTTTATTGTTGAGAAGCGAAAATTTCTTAGATCACTTGAAAAATATATATGAATTAGAGATGTTTTATGGAGATGAAACATTGGAGGCCCTGTTAAAACATTCAAAAGATTTCATTAATGATTTTTATGAATACGAAGAACAATATTTTACGGATATCGAAAGGCCAGATGTGTTAGGTGAGGAAGATGAAGAGGAAAAAGATGCTAGTGGTACAGAACACCCCCAAACCCAAGAAAAAACGAAAGAATAATCAATATTTTACAAAAGTTCATGAAGAAGCAATAGTAAAATATGCTCTTACTGATTCCAAAGAATTACGTACAGAACTTTATATAGAATTTATTGGCCCTGCTTTTGATGAAATGGTTGATAAAATCGTATATACGTATAAATTTACTAGTCTTCCAAATATTGATTATCTTAAAGATGATTGCAAGATTTGGTTAACAACAATATTGGACAAATATGATCCAAATAAAAAATCTAAAGCTTTTTCATATTTTAGCGTTATAACTAAAAATTGGTTTATTCACAAAGTAAAGAAAAATTCCAAAAAACTTCAAAGAGAACATTGTATTGATGACTTTAACTTTGATACTGGAGATGAAAACTTAGTTGTTACTAATGACTATATTGAGAAAAGACAGCAAGCAGAATTTTTAGGCTTTCTATTTTTAGAAATAGATAAGTGGGAAAAATTAGATCTTAAAGAGAATGAAAGAAAAGTTTTAGAATCGATAAAGATATTATTTGAATCAGCCGATGATATTGATATTTTTAATAAAAAAGCTATTTATTTATATATTCGCGAAATCACGGGTTTGAACACCAAGCAAGTTGTCAATAACTTGAATAAAATTCGACTTAAATATAGGGCTTTTAAAAATCGATGGGAAAGGGACGAACTGTAAAAAATATTGATTCTCTCATAGAAGAATCGCTAGAAAACATAAGAGAAGATCGAGCCATGGCTTCGACTCTTTTGATTGACTTAATGGAACACATTAAGCAGGACAAACACCAGCATCAACTAACCGGCCAAGTCGCAGCTAAATATTTAGAAACGCTGCAGCGTTCGAATGAGCAAATGGTTAAAATAAGCACTCTTTTGCATAAAAAGAATTCTGCGCCTTCTGGTTTATCTGATATAGATAAAGATGAACTCTATGATATCATAGGGAAAGAACAAAATGGCTAAAGATATTCTATCAGATAGTAAATTTTTGTTTGGACAACTTAATCCGGTCGAGCCTACTAAAAACCAGCCCACCTATACTCCACTTGTTGATCCCTTAAACGCTCTTAAGGATAGTCTTCGTACAAAATATTCTCCAGAGACTACGATTGGTTTAACGAGGTTCAAAGCTATCGTGTTGAGGGTTGAGCAACGAGGAGCCGAGTCTTCGTGGTGGGATAATATTTTACCCATGACACAAAATACAGATAATGCAGATGAAAAGCTTCTAAAGATCAAAGCTATGATTCCAGAGATACACGGATCGATATTGCCCGCTCCGTCTACACTTGGTGATGAAAATAGCCAAGGCGCTGATCATGGTACGATAGAGCTTTATCCTACTTTTGCTACAGAATTTTTAAACGTACCATGGGCTGAAGATATCAAACCGGGAAGTATTGTGTGGGTTACTTTCGAAAATGTTGAGAATTTAGAAGGCGGCGTCCTTTTAGGACCCATAGAGAATCGCGCTACTGGTTTAGAAGGAGCGAAGGCCGCGATGTCGGCGTTTGAGCGCAGGTTTAAAATGAGAATGCGCAGCGGCGGTATGGCTTTGGCCGCAGATGCTGTACAAATAGTACAAAACTTTCCCGATATCAAAAGAACCCAAAAGATAAACCCAGGATTGAATAGGGGCCAATTCCCAAAAGGAAAAGGGTTGTTTACCAACATGTATGCGGACTTAAAAGAATATCCAGTATCCAAGGCAGTAAGTGTAGGTCTAGATTGGATAGCTGTTAATGCTTTGTGGCAGGTGGAGGATGGTACTCCCAAAAAAGTTATCGATCCCCAGCGGGTTATAGATATGACCAAGGCTTATCATGATGCAGGAATTCAAATGTATTTGTGGGGATATCCCCAACTAGCTCACTGGAGATTTTGGGTAGACTATATGTTTGATATAGCTACCCAGGCAGAAGTTTGCGGTGTAATTAGCGATCCAGAAGCTGGGTTTAAGCCACCTGACGGGAGAAATCTTAGTGGTGAAGATAGGCAGGAAGTAGTAGAATTTACTAATGCGTGCGTGCAAAATGCACGAGATGCAGGATTGGTTTACGGAGTTACTTCTTATGGCTACATGCAGTCACAGCAGGTAGATGTTAGATTTCCTTTGAGAGAGTTATGCCCCGCCTACCCCGAAGAGTCTTTTGCTATTGTACAGACTTACTTTAGCAAACCTTCATACAACTTAAAGCTAGCTT
>Ga0209434_1000278_pt1 | contig 26181 bp, 36 predicted proteins | sample ETNvirnome_2_300_FD_184068 | JGI IMG/M metagenome (GOLD analysis project Ga0209434, IMG submission 184068) | Marine viral communities from the Pacific Ocean - ETNP_2_300 (SPAdes) (version 2) | ecosystem: Environmental > Aquatic > Marine > Oceanic | place: Pacific Ocean | collected 2013-06-22
CAACGACAGCCACTGGGTGTTGTCCGTGTCCGGGCTCGTCGCGCTGTGGATGAACAGGGTCGGATCGGTGGGCGTGACGTGGTCGTGGTCGAGCGACCGGTTGTCGAAGTCGGTGATGATCAACTGCCGTCCGCCGGCCGTGTACGCCCCTCCCCGAATCGCCATCGTCGTCTGGAGGTACGACTGGCTCACCGTGGTGATGTAGCCGTTTTGATCATTGGCGTTGTGGACGAAGTGCGTGTTCTGCGGGTCCGAGCCCGAGAACGTCATGAAGTAGTTGGCGTTCACATCCCAGACGGACGTCAGGCCGCTGGTGGGCGCGAACACCACCCTGCCGGAGGCGCTGGCAAGGATCCCGTCCGTCCCGTTGTGGGAGCCGACGAGGCACTCGGTGGGCGACGCTTCGTCGTCCGAGCACACGCCGAGGTAGGTGGATCCGGCCGCGAGCGATCCGCTGCGGTCGACATTGGCGTCGCTCTGCACGAGGAGACCGCTTGCCGTGGGGATGACCACGGAGAAATAGTCCTCGGCTCCGGCCGTCTCCCAACCTAGAGCCCCATCGGGCAGGGCCCCCGTGTTCCCGAAGCCGACGACGGTGTCGTCGGGCCGGAACGTCAGCGGGGGGCGCTGCTGCCAGTCGGCCAGGGCGAACGTGGCCCCGGTCAACAAGGCCAGAACGAAGAACGCCTGGGAGAGTCTGTACCTGATCACTGGGCTCTCCACGCCACTATGCGGATGTTCGCCGCCGCGGCGGCGTCACAGGCGAACGACTCGCCGCCTATGCGCAGCCCCGACGGGCTGACGTACACGGAACTGTCCCCCGACCCGGCGTCCGACCCCAGGCGGAACGAATAGCCCGTGGTGGTCGACCTGTCCGCCCCGCTGGTCGCCCCCGACAGGATGAACACGTCCTGGGTGGTCGAGTCGTTGACGATGGTGTAGCGCAGGTCGGCGGCGTTGGCCGTGAAGAAGACGCCGCCGGTGTCGTCGCAGGGCCTCGTGACAGGGGTCTGGGCCACCCCCTGCGGTCCGGCACCGCCCCCGCCGGCCGTGATGATCTCGCCGGAGGCGTTGGTGCGTACCCAGCGAAGCAGGTTGTTGACGCTGTCGAAGCCGGCGATGACCCGGCCGTGCCCCAACCCCGCTGCCGGGGCGACGCCGTCCTTGGTGAGGCTGTAGTACTCCTGCGAGTCGGGCGTGTCGTCGGCATGGACGTACATCGCCCCCAGGGAGACGAGCAGCAGGGCGCAGAAGGCGGCGACGAACGAGATGAGGAATCTGCGCACGTCAACCCTCCGCCACGGCGTCTGCAAGCTCGTCGTCGTCCATGTCCCCGCCGGCCTTGGGCGGCTTGGTGCGGGCGTGCTTGACGGCGCGCCCCGCCTCCCTGACGAACACCGCCCCGCTGGCTCCCACGACGCCCGTGATGAGGGCGATGTACCAGGGGGAGCCATTGACCATCAGGTCCAGCGCCCCGGCGACGAACCCCAACCCTGCGGCGACAAGCGGCAGGTAGGGCTTCCACTTCGCCGGGAACACGGCCTGCATCCGCTTGAGCAGTTGCAGCAGACGGTTGATGACCAGGGCCGCACCGACGAGCCAGCCCACCCTGTCGAGCGGAACGTCGGCCGGGGGCGGAGCCGGGGAGGGCGCTGCGGCGGCCGGCGGGCCGTCCTGCGCATGGGAAAATCCCGGCAGCGTGGAAAATCCGACCGCCAGCACCAACAACAGGCCGTACAGGCACTTCCGCATGGTCACTCCTCCGCGTTCAAACGCGAGGCGGGCAGTGTACCTCACCTAGCGGTCCCGTCGATAGAACCGGTGCTGGAACCAGTCCGGCACCTCGACCTCCTGCAGTTGGGGCCACACGGTGTCCTCGCAGACCCCCAACTCCCGGTGATGGCAGGCCCTGGGCCGCAGGCTGCACGTCCACCGGGCGTGGAAGCTCGTCGCCCCCTCGGCCGGATCCGCCCCCCGCAGGGCCGCCCTGACGGCGGGCAGCATCCGCTTGCGGGCTCTGGGGGAGTCCCGGCAGTGCTCGATGTCGGCGTACTGCCCAGGGGCGAGGATGACCCGCTCCAGCCTCCGGGGGTGGCGGCTGCCCGCACGGTGGATGACCGACGCCGCCACCGCCTGCCTCTCGGCGGGGTCGGCGCACACGGAGCACTCGGCGCACACCAGGGCCGTCAGGATGTCCTCGGCGTAGCGTCTGTCGTAGCGGTCCCCTGGGGCTCCGCCCACGCACAGGACGGCGCACAGGACCAGCAGCAGGCGGGTCAGCACGGCCAGTACCCCGCCGGGCACGTCTGGTCGGCCATGCGGGCCTTGAGCGCCAGGAAGCAGCCGCACAGGTTGCAGCGGTCGCCCACGAAGCCCTGCAGGCGCTGGGGGCACCTCCCACAGGTGTCCAGCCGCAACCTCGTGCGGTCCGATGCGCTGGCGGGCGTGGCCGCCTGGGATACGTCGTTCAATGTCCTACCTCCTACAGATGGCCGGCGAGGCCCAGTCTTTCAGCGACCGCGTTGAAACGCCGCTTTGCGATGACCTCGATCTGGCGCACCCTCTCCCTGGACAGGCCCAGCAACCCGCCGATGGCCTCCAGGGTCAGGCCCCCCTCCCGCTCCACGAGGTCCAGCACGCAGGTCTCGGGAAGCTCGTCCGGCTCCAGATCGGAGCGGGTGAAACGTAGACCTCCGGCCTTGGTCAGGTCCAAAAACAGGTTGTGGCGGCACGACACGTAGGGACACGGCCGTAGGCCGTCCCTGCAATCGTCCCGATGGGCCGGCAGCCTGCGGGGCTCGGGATCGGAGTCGAACTTGGCGGCGTTCAGCCGCCGGACCTCATGGCCCATCTGGTTGGGGTGGGGGTCGCCCGTCGGTGGTTTGTCGATCCCCGCCCCCTCCTCTCCGTTCGTGCCACATGATGATCAGCAGACAGCACACGGCGTGGGCCAGATGGCTGATGCCGGACTCCTCGTCCGCCGCCTCTCCGTCCCTCCACGCCAGGACGTGCCGCATCGTGGCGTCGAAGTACCGCTCCGGGGTGGCCACCCCCGACCTCATCCAGTTGTCCGGCTCGTACTTGTCGGCACCGTGCTTGAAGACGTCCACCACGGGCCGCAGGGCGTCGAACGGCAGCAGCGACCATACACGTTTGCCCTCGTCCTTCTTGATGTTGCCCTCGGTCATCGCACGTCGTCGGGCAGCATGGTCATGCGCTGCCGGGCCCAGGTGAACCCCGTGGCCATCGCCACGCCGTTGATGTCGCCCAGGACCGCCTCCTTGTTGACGTCGGGGTCCGACCAGTCGTACCGCCTGCAGACGGTGTAGTCGGAAAGCTCGTCGTGCAGGACGTCATAGCCTTTCCGAAGGTTGTCGAGGTACTCGTCGGGGATGCCCGACTCCGCCGCTCTCATGCGGTCTCGGATGCGCTGCTGGCAGGTCGCCGTGTCGCCGTCCAGAAAGACGACGATGTCGGGGTACACGAGCGTCTGGACCATGGACTCCCAGGCGAGCATGTAGGTGTCCCACTCCAGATCGGACATCAGGCCGGAGTCGTGCAGGTTGCGGGCGAAGACGGTGTCGCCGTAGATGGTCCGGTCCTGCACCACGCCCCCGGCCGACACCCTGGCCCGCAGGTGCATCAGCTTGCGGGCGTGCAACAGGTGAAGCTGCATGATCGCGCCCCACCTCTCCATGTCCCCGTAGAACAGCGACAGGTAGGGGTTGGTGTCCACGGGCTCGTACATGGGTTGGTAGCCAAGCCGCTCGGACAACCACTTGGCCAGCGTGCTCTTGCCGATGCCGATGGACCCCTCGATGCCGACGAACAGACGCCTCATGGCAGCGGTCCTCCCGTGCCGTGACAGCAACCGTCGTTCTTGTTGCAAGGGTCGTCGGGGCTCCAGTTGGGGCATTGGCCCCTGGGGACGACGGGGGTTATGGGGATCACCACGGGGTTGCACCTCCGCACGGGCCACGCCGCCTCCGCGTACTTCTCGCCCGACATGCCGCACAGGCCCAGGATCGTCCGCAAATTCTCGGAAAGCTCGTCGGGGCGCTCCTCCAGGCACAGGCCCCACTCCGCCGCCTCGATGTACAGGGCGGCGAGATCGCAGAGCTTGACGGCGGCCTTCGCGTCGTCCCCGTGCCCGCGTCCCTGCCCGCCGATGCCGTAGTAGATGCGCAGGCCCTCGTCCACCGCCTCCTCCAGATCGGAGATGGCGGGCTTGAGATGGCGCTTGACCGGGGACGTGACGTCGCCCAGGACGAACTCGTGGTCGTCGTGGATCAGGGCGTACACGAGCCAGTCCATGGGCCAGTCGAAGTGCGTCCTCGCCCGCAGGAAGATGCGGGCGACGAGGCCGGAGTGGGCGGCGACGTTGTACTCGTCCCTCGGCGGGCCCGACGGGTGGAACCGGCCCTGGCGCACCAACCCCCGCACGACGCCCATCGGGCCGATCCCCTCCATGTCCCGCGCCACCGTGGCGGTGTCGAATCCATTGAGCCAGCGTCCGTTCGTCAGGTTCATGGTGCCCCTTGGGTCAGTGTCCGAATGAGCCGAAGCTCCTCGATGAGCGCCTCCCGCTCGGGCCACAGAACCCACGTCCGGTACAGCGACGGTGTCCCAGGGGTGACGACGTGACGGCTCACATCCCCCTCCTTATCTCCTGCATCTCCTTGTAGAAGGCGAGCGTCTCCGCCGGGTGGTTCTCGACCATCCACGTCAATCCGGCCGACACTTTTTTGCGCAGCCTCGCCGGCACGTCCTCGTGCATGCACACCGCCGCCATCTGGTACAGGGCGTCCCTGACATTGCCACCCGCCCTGTCCACCTCCAGACGGGCGATCGCAGCGCCTCTTTCCTTCAGGGTCGGCATCTCCCCGCGGACGTCCCAGAGGTGCCCCCAGTGGTACAGCGGCACGCCCAACCCGCTTTCCCCCCACCGAAATGGACGAGTCACTGGTCGCTCCGGCCCAGGGGATGGCCCACCCCTCCGACGGCTTCCCCGTTGGCCCTGCTCTTCCAGAACGACAAGACGTAATCCCGGTCTCCGTGCTCCCTCTCCTCGGGCTCCAAAAAATCGACCACGACCTTCCAGGCCTCGGGGTCGGAGAAGCTGAACCACTCGGTGCCCGCCGCCTCGTCCATACGATGTCCCGCCAAGGCCTTGTGCAGTTCCGACTCCCGCTTCGACGCCTTGCCTGTTATCGGCACGAAGAACAGGACCACGACCGGATCCACGACGAAGGTGGAGGCCGTGGCCATCCTGCTTTTCAAGCTCGTCGTGCTGCCGATCTTCACCGGGCGTCGGGGGTCCACCCGACCGTCGTGGGGGCGGAGGAAATACAATATCTCCCTGGCGTCCTCCGGTGCCTTGGCGAAGATGCGTTGCAGGTGAACGAGCCACGGCTCCTCGGGGAAGGCGTCGACCTGCTCGATCCTCTCCCGGTACACGCTCCATATCACCACATCCGACAACTCGGATGCGGGGTGGTCCCAACCGCCCACCTCGGTGTCGGGCTCGGGCTCGGGCTCGGGCTCGGGCTCGGGCTCGGGCCCCGACCGGCTGGCGAGGATGTCGGCGGTCTTCGTCCCCTTGGGGTACGTGCAGGCCTCCTCGGGGGTGCAGCCGGCGTCCTCCCTGGCCCGCAGGCTGCCCTCGCTCATGCCCAGCCTGACCGCATGGTCGCTACGGGATCCCTCCTCCCCGTCCAGGGTGACGATCCATGTGCGACCGCCGGGCACGTCCTGCCTCATCGCCTGCTCCTGGCGTGGAGCCGGCCCAGGTGGTGCAGGCCCACCCCGACGGCGTCGATGGCGTGGTGCCACACCGACGATTTCCGCTCCAGGGAGGAAATCAGGTCGGGCACGCGCCGAAGCTCGTCGTCGGTCAGGCGCTTGAGCACCCGCCGCAGCATCACGCCCTTGTCCACCTGCCCCTTCCACTGCCGGGGCTTGTAGGCGTGCGTGACAAGCTCGGCGTCGTCCGCCCTGGCCTCGTGCCGCAGGTCCGCCCCCAACGCGCCCACGACCTTGTCCAGGGCCTGGATGGCGGAGCGGGGCACGGGGGAGCCTGGGTACTGCTGGGGCTCCTCGACCACGAACACGCCGGGCACGACGTCGCCGTCGCACACCGCCTCGCACACCGCCCTGGCCATGGCGGCGACGGGGTCGCCCACGTTGTCCGGCCTCCTGGGGGTCTTGACCGAAAAGGCGCGTTGCAACGCGCTGTCGTCAAACAGGGCCACCCCGCAGACCCTCAAGCCGGGGTCCACGGAGACCAACCTCATTCGATGTCCTCGCCGTCGTTGACGCCGTCCCACTCCTCGACCACCGCGTGGGGGTCGAACGACAGCCCGGCCGGCAGGCCGACGGTCTCGCAGGCCCAGGCGAACACCGCCGCCACCTGATCGTCGTACCCCCGCCCCCGGTCGAGCGGCCCGGTGACGCCCAGATGGCTGGGACACGCCTCCCTCTCTCGGACGTGGTCCCGCAGGAAGCGCACGACGCCGTCGACCGTGTCGACCCCGTGCAGCCTGCGGCCCCACTCCTCCGGCGGAACCAACGCCTCGACGGGCTCGCCCAGGCCGAAAGCGCCGTCCGCCTCCGCCCAATCCCCCAGCAGGTCCCACAACAGGTCGCTGTCGACGGCGGGGCGCTTCGGGCTGCGGTCGTACACCTGGGGTGTCGGGCCGTCCGCCGCCACCCACGGAAGCTCCGACAGGCCTGCCGGCAGGGTCTCGTGCCGCACCACGCTGTCCACCCGCAACAGGGACAACATCTCCCCCTGGGGCATGACCATGGAGCGCACGTTGGGGCTGTTCGCCTCCCGCCAGCGTTCCGACCCCAGCCAGCGGGCGAAATCCAACAACCCCGTGCCGCCCACCTCCGACGCCGCCGGCCTGGGTTGGCCCACGTCGGGCGAGTCGAAGAACCACGACCACAACGACGACGCCCGCTGCACGGGATCCCTGACGACCGCCCAGGTGTGGTGGCGGCGTGCGGCCTCGGGGACGTTGACGTGATGCGCCCACGGCCCGACGACCTGCCCGCAGTAATACGCCTGCAACCAGTGGCGGACCGCCCTGGAGCCCGTCCTGGGCACCTCCACGAACACGTACTCGTACTCGGGGGACACGATCACCGTCCCTTCCTCAACACGAACAACGTGGACAGGTTCCTACGTGCGTGGAACTGACCTCTGCCGGTCGGTTGGGGCCCGGCCCGGCCGACGTGCTCCAGGCGGTCGACCAACTCCAGGCCGGTCGACAGGGCGTGCGTGAGCGTGTGATGGGTGCCCATCCAGAACCGCCCCGACGAGATGTAGTCCTTGCACTTGACCAGCAGGACGCCCTTGGGTTTGAGCACCCGCACGCACTCGGACAACCCCTGGTCGATGTACGTCTGCAGGGCGGCGGGGGTGCGGGGGGCGTCCTTGAGGCCGTACCGCTCAAAGAAATCGGGGATCGTGGTCGTCTTGCGCCCGCCCTTGCTGACGTAGGGCGGGTCGAACGCCACGGCGTCGTAGGTGTCGTCGTTTTCCGGCAGGGAGCGAAAATCCACGCCGTCCAGGGCGATGTCGTGCTCGACCAGGGAGTCGGGCCGCCACCGCTTCCACCACACGCCCTTGCCGAACGTGGCGTCCATGACCGACCAGTCGGCCCGCAGGTACCCCAGGCGTTCGCAATCCTCGATCATGTGGGCGTTGGTGGGCCACCTCGTGGCGGCCAGGATGGGGGCGGACTCCCAGACACCTTCATCGCGTTTCAACGCTGGTTTCACCGGTTGTGCTCCCCAGGCTCCAACGACAAGACCTCCTCCCAGCCGTCGGGCGGGACGATGCCGATGCGCTCCCAGTCGGGGCGGAACGGCACCTTCTGGCGACGCAGGACGAAGAAGCCCCGAAGCTGCGGCTCCACCATCATGGCGACCCTGGCGTAGAAGGCCCGGTGGGCGTTGGCGAGGCTGTACGACGTGCCGTCGCCCTCGCTGCCCTCGGCCCCCGTCGTGCGGAGCATGTACAGCCAGCGGATGCGCTCCCAGATCAGCGACAGGTTGCATTTGGACATCCCCGCCAACCGAAGCTCCATGGCGATCTCCAACACGGCTTGGAGGATGTGCGGGTTGGCCCGGTGGAACGACTCCCACTGCCGCTGCAGCGTGCCCGTGTTCCCACCGCCGGGGATGATGGGCCGCAAGGGGATCGAGCCCCCTGCGTGGAGGGTCGCCGCCGGGTTGCTCGGGGGCTTCTTGATGCCCAGCCGGGCGAACAGGTCTTCCTGGGTCATGCGGCCTCCTTGATGATGGGTTCCCACGGGACCAGCACGCCGTCCCGGTAGACGGGCTCGGCCCCCTTGTACCAACGCCTCATAATGGCCGGGGACGCCGTGGCGGGCACGTCGGGGGTGAACACCTCCATGTGCTCGACCATAAGCTCCGCCAACCTGACCGCCGCTGCGGCGGCCTGGGTCTCGGGGGCCTCCAGCACGATCTCGTCGTGCATGAATATGACCGGCCGGCAGCCGTACAGCGGGGACTCGGGCTTGGCGTAGCACTCCCAGGACACGAAGAACGCCGCACGCTTCGCGCCGTCGGCGGTCTTGCCCTGGAAGAAGGTGTTGCAGGCGGAGGTGTAGCGCACCTCGCCACGGACGCGTCGGGAGCGAAGCTGCAGCACGGCGGCCATGCCCCCGGCCCCCATCAGGCCGTTGATGTACTTGAAGTAGTCCTTCATCTCGGGCCACTGGACGAACCAAGCGTCCCGCAGGGCCACCGACTCCGCCATCGTCAGCTTGACGCCCTGGCCGGCGGCGTAGCCCATGAAGGACGCCGCCCCCATGCCGCCGGGGTACCCGAAGTTGGCAGGCTTGGACTGCTGGCGGCGGTCCTTGAAGACCTTGAAGCACTCGTCGCAGGGGAACGGCCCCGGCCCGCCTCCTGGCGGGGCGTCGTGTCCGCACTCCATGCGCCTGTCGGTCACGACGTTGAAACGCGCACTCCGGTCCTTGAGCGCCAACCCCTCGGCGTAGGTGATGCCCAGCATCGAGGAGGCGAAGGAGGTGTGGGGGTCGAAGTGCGGGTCCGCCCTGTAGGCGTCGGCCAGCGCCGACTCGCCCAGCACGTCCTTGCAGACCTGCCCCAGCGACCGAAGCTCGGCGGTGTCGTAGTCGGAAGCCACGTACACCCAGCCGGGCCTGGGGACGTAGCACTCCCGCACGCCGCCCTTGCGGGGTGGCGTCTGGATCGGGGGCTTCTCGGCGCTGGTGCGGCCGGAGTTGACCAGCACGTTGTAGTACGGGTGCATGGGGTACACTGTGCCGGAGCGCAGGATGGGGACGTAGGTGTCCAGAATCTTGCGGGTCTCGGAAAGCTGCCCCAGGTCGATCAACAACGCGTCGCCCGATTTCTTGAGCGTGTCCTTGTCGGTGGCCACCTTCTTCGTCGGGGTCTTGGGGACCCTCCTGTCCTGCCCCTCGTAGGCGGTGGTGACGAACTCCCGAAGCACGCCCTGGTTGATGGTGCCGTCGGGCCGCTTGATGCCGGCGGCGACAAGCTGCGGGTCCAACGCCTTCAGGTCGCCCTCCAGGGAGGACGCCAACTCCTCCACGGCGACCCCGTCCGTGCGCAGCCCCCACACGGACATGAGTTGCAGCGCCATGCCGGCCCGGTACTGCGCCGGGGCGTCGTGCAGGACGCTGTCCACGGAGCAGCGCCACTTGCGCTCGTACCGGTCGTTGAGCTTGGCCGTCAGGGCCTCCGCCACCGCCGTCTGGGAGTTGTACAGGTCGAACACCTCCTTGGCGTCGTCCAGGGCGTAGGTGCGCGGCTCGGCGGGCCACTCCTCGACGGGGATGCCGTCAAGCTCGGAGTAGCGCAGCCGCCAGGACCCCGCCTTCTTGCCCTCGGAGATGTCCCGGTCGAAGTGCCGCCACACGCAGCCGGCCAGCGAGTAGGCGCTGGTCTTGGTGTCGTGCTCCAGCTTGATCCTGGGGCGGCGGTACTTCCCCAGGGCGATGTCGATCAGGGCGTCCCTGACCCTGGTGTCGTGCGCCCGGCCGTCGGCCAGGGCCTGGAAGATGAGCGGCGTCAGGGTGGGGTCGGCCGCCATGAGGACGGCCCAGTCGTAGGGGGAGTTGTGGGCGGCGGTGTGGACCTTGGGGTCGGTGAGCGCCCGGTGGGCCCAGGCGATGCCCTGCTCCCTGCCCAGGACGGCCCCCCGCCTCCCGTCCCAGAGGGACAGACAGACGAGGCGGGGGGCCATGCGGCCGGGACGGAAGAGGTGGGTCTCCGTGTCCCAGCCGATGAAGTTCTCCACCGGAGAGACCTACGCTGCGGCGGGAGTGGCTGCCGGAGCCTCGGGGGCCTCCTCCACGGGGGCGGCGGGGCGGGGGCGGTGCGCCAGTTCCGGCAGCGCCGTCTCGGGGTCCCGATAGCTGAAGGAGCAGAGGGTGAAATCGTTGCCCGCACGCGTCTTCGTGTTGGTGGCGACCACGTCGAGGATGGTGCCGGCCAGCGGGCTCACGCCGACCTCGCCCTTGTCCTCGTCGGTGTTGGGGTTGAGCACCTTCTCGCAAAGATCCGCCGTGACCATGCCCTCCTCGGGCAGGCCCACGATCTCCATGATGGCGCGCTTGAGGTTGCCGGGGGCCGAGTCGTGCTTGAGCATCACCATCCAAGTGGCGCTGCTGCCTACCGGGTGCTCCTCGTGGTTGTCGCTGGCGAGCACCGTGGTCTCCAGGGCGATGAACGCCTCCTCCTTGCGGGTGCGTCCCTGCTTCCAGTCGTTCATCTTCACCACGTAGGTGCCGGGGCTGAAGTACTTGGCCTGGATGGTGGCCTGCGCACCGGAGATTTCGTCGTAGAGTCCCATGTTCCGCTTCTCCCTAGATTCGATCAGAGTTCTATTCGTGGCCCGAAGGGCCGTACACGATGAAGCTACACACCGGCAGCCTCGGGGTCAACCCCCGAATCCGCCGCTTCCCCTTCCAGTTCACCGCGTTCAAACGCATGGCCCGCTCCTTCCAAGACCCGGATGGCGTAGCCCAGCCTCTGATGCTGTCCAGTGGTCTCCTCGATGTAGGCGGCGTCGGCGTCCGCCTTCTCCAGGGCGCTCTCAAAGGGGCCGTGGACGTAGGCCGTGGCCAACACCTCGTCCCGCTCCTGGCCGGCTCGGTGCGTGCGCCCCAGCATCTGCTCGTAGGTGGCCCCCGACGACACGGGGTGCGCCACAAGCTGATTTCCCCAGTTCTGGAGATTCTTGCCCTCGCCGTGGGCCGGGATGGACACGACCGCCGGGACGGGATCCCGCTCGCTCGCCGCCCGGATCTCCCTGGACGCCGCCACACCGGGACCGTAATGCGCCCAGCCCGTGCGCTCCGCCAGCCGCTCCCCGAAGGTGGTGTGCCCGTACCAGACCAGGGGCGGCTCGTCCTGGGTGGACGCCCAGGCCATGACGTCCTCGATGAGATAGTCGGACAACCACGCCGCCAGGGTCGGCGGGGCCTTCTTGTGCCGGTGGGGCTGCCACTGGTCCCAGGCGGTCGCCAGGGCCTCGGGCACGTCCTTGCGGCCCCCCTGGTGGGGTCTCCAGCCGCGCTGGCAGGACAGGGCCAGCAGCATGGGGGAGTCGAACCCCTCGTCGGCGTGTCGCTGCAGCGTCTCCCTGACGGCCCGGTGCCACACCCGTCGGCACTCCAGCCACTCGTGGTCGGGCTCGCCGTCCCAGGGCTGCGGGCTCCAATCCCAGTAGTAGTAGAACCCGCAGATCAACTGGCGCAGGACGCGCGACATCGCCAACCCGTCCTCGATCTCGTCGTCGTTGGGGGCCTGCCACGTCGCCTGCACCTCGTTGATGACCGCCTGCAGGCCGTCGGGCGCGTCCCTGGACCGGGTCGTCAGCAGCAAGGACGCCCCGACGCCCTGGTCGGAGGTGGCCACCACGCCGGGAGCGGTGACGAGCCTTCTGCGGAAGGCGGCCCTGGGGTCGGGCTCGTCCATGGCGGCGCACAGGCGGCGCAACTGCACCTCGTCCACCGCCTCGGGCTTGCGGTCGTCCTCAAGCACCGCCCGGAACGACATCAGAAGCGGATAGGTCAGGGGAAGGGGGCTGCCCTTGCCCAGGCCCCAGCGTGCGAGGTGGTTGTAGTCGGAGATGGCCTTGCGGGTCACGGTCCCGCTCATGGCCAGGAACCTCGTGTCGGGGTTGGCCTTGAGGTAGCGGGCCAGACGCCGGGTGCGGCTGGTCTGCGGGTGCCGGAGCTTGTGCGCCTCGTCGGCTATGATGAGGTCCGGCCGCAGGATGCGCAGCATGTTCGACCGCTTGGCCGACGAAAGCTGCTCGTAGGTACGCACCGTGAGCCGGCCGGGCATGTGGAAGTGCCGGCCCCACATCTCCCAGTCGGCCACACACTGTTGGCGCATCTTCGCCGGGATGAGCAGCAGGGGACGTTTGGCCTTGAGCACCAGCGGGGCCAGGAAGGCCACACCGGTCTTGCCGTGCCCGACGCCGATGGGGCCCAACAGGCCGCCGGTCTGCTCGATCTCGTGCAGGGCGGCGTTCTGGATGGTGCGCAACCGCATGGTGCCCTCGGGCAGCGCCAGCCGGTCGGTCAGGTCGGGCGGGACGAAATCGTCCGGCCGGGTGGGCAGGGCGAGGATGCGCCCCAGGTCCGACGGCTCCTTGCTCTTGCGCATCCTGCCCAACGCCTCGTCGGCGGACATGACGCCGTCCCCGTTCGACGGCTCGGGCTCGCGCCGCAACCGGGCGATCAGGGCGTCGGGATCGGCCGCTGTAGGCGTTTCAACGCGAGGTCCGGCCGGGGCCTTTTTCAGCCTGGAGAGAATTTCGTCGGTGGTCGGCTTTTCCCCCACCGAAACCACTACAGCTTGCGCACCACGATGTCCGCCTTGGTCACCATGATGTCGAGGCAGTGCTTGGACCAGGGGCTCATCGGATCGAACACGATGGCGTCAACGCCCTCGGGCCACGGGACCGACGGCAGGTGCGCTGCGACGTAGCCGTAGCCCTTGCCGAAATCGATGGCGGCGATGTGCGGCACGCCGTTGACGGCGGCGACCTTCACCTGAACGGGCGTCACCCACTGGCCGAACTCGATGAAGGACAGGCCGCCCTTGAGCGGCACGCAGCCGACGAACAGGTACTTGGGTCCTTGGGCCGGCTGCACCGAACCCGACACCGGAGGGGCCGTCTCCGCCACCGCTGGGGGGGCGACGGGGGCGGAGGGGTTCTCCGGTGCCGGGCTCGGCGCTGCGATGCCGGCGAGCTTGCCGGCGAGGGGGTTGGCCACCGGCGTGGGTGGCGTCTGCGGGGCCGGAGAGGCCGCAGGAGGCTCCTCCGCCGTCTCGGAGGCACTCTCGGCCGCAGCCAGGGCCTCCGCCTCGTAGCGGCGCTTGGAGGCCGTCGACTCGCTGCAGTCGTTCGCCTCGGCGTAGGCCTTGTCCCTGGCGATCTCCTCGGCGTTGCGTCGGCGGCGGCGCTTGGGTTTCGTCTGGCCGCCAGCGCCCAACTCCAGGCCGACGTCGGCGGGCGGGGCCTCGGGCGGAGGGGGATCGGGGAGCGCCGACTCGGGCGGGTTGACGTCCGTCTGCGCCGCCTCGGGGAGGGCGTCCACCGCCGTCGAGTCGCCAGTGGACCCGTTGGGCGGCTTGGGGACGGGGGCGGGCCCGACGCCCAGCATGGCGGCGAGGGGGTTGGGTTTGCGGGTTGCGGTGGTCATGGGGACGTTCCTCACTGTGGCTGGCGCGGAGGAGATGGTGGCCGTGGCCGACACGGCCGACGCACCTCCCCAGCACCGTTGGTTGTATTCGCAGCCGCTGTAGTCGGTGCATGCCTGCGGGTTCTGCTCGACGCCGGGCTCCTCCAGCTTGGCGACCTCGATCATCTGGGATACGGACAGGCAGATGCCCTCCCACCCCTCCTCGATCCTCGCCCTGGAGACCACGGTCTCCCGCTCGTCCGACCAACGCCTCTTCGCCCCCCGCTTGCCGGGGGTGCCGTAGTAGATGTGGCGCAGGCGGATCCTGGGGGCGTCGGTGTCGAGCACCGTCAGGCCGTGGTGGCCGTAGGAGAGCATCTGGACATCGGCGGCCAACTCGGCCGGGGTCTTGAGCCAACCCTTGCCGCTCGACGTCTTGTGGTCGTGGATGGCGATCCCCGCGTCGGGATCGGCGGGGTCGACCACGTCGATGATCCCCACCATCGGCAGGGGCGCTCCAAGGATCTGCACCCTGCCCTCGACCGTGACCGTGCCCGGCCTGGGCACGAGACCGGCGTCGATGCCGAAGGCGGCGACGTTCTGGGCGAGGCCTCCAGGGGGCGACAGTCCGTTCTGCGCCTTGCCGGGCCCGCCCAGGGGGTGGACGCCCATCTTGAGGTAGGTCTCCAACAGGTTGTGGACGGCCGACCCCAACTGCATGGCGGCGCTCGGCGGGGCCTTGAGCCCCAGGATGTACGCGTTGAACCACTTGCGGGGACAGCGGCGGAACATATCCACCTGGGTCGGGCTGACCCGGCTCCAGTCCGTCCGCCCCGTGACCTCTCGCAGGAGGTTTGTGTCGCTAGCTGACATCACGGCACCATACCGAACGAGTAGACCTGCGGCAAGCCGATTTTTCTGCATATACGGGGTTTTTCATCACTTTGAATCATCCTCATCGTGTCCACCCACGGTGGTCGCCACCACCGCAGGGGCCGGGGGTCGGGTCCTGGCCGGTGTGGGCAACGGCACCGTCAGGTCGGCCGGGGGGAACCAGAACCACTGACGGCGGCCGTGCCGACGCCGCTGCTGCCGATTCCAGCCCAGGTGCCGCAGGATCCCCGCAAGCTCCATCTGCATGCGGCGGTCCTGCACCTCCACGTCGAGGCCCAGCAGGTCCAACATGAGCGTACCCAGGGTGAACTCCTTGCCCAGCTTGGCCGCCCACTCATAGATGGTGTGGGTGCGGGAGTCCTCCTGCTCAAAGGCGTCCGCCTCGGCCGATCGCCAAAGCTCCTCCTCGGGGGTGAGCCACCACTGGTACTTCTCGCCCCGGTGCAGGAGCCGGGCCTGCCCGCCCTCGGTCAGGGACACCCAGTGGTCGTAGCGGGCCACGGCCTCGGCCAGAAGCTGCTCCCGGTTGTCGGCCAGCCATGCGTGCCTGTCCGGCGTGCCGGCGCACGTCACCGCCCAATAGCGGCGGGAGCCGGTGGGGTCCGCCAGGATGTCGGGCTTGTTCGACGTCGCCACGAACACCGTGTGGCGGGGGTGGACCTCGATGGTGCGCTTGTACGGCGGCCGGAAGCGGTCGACCAGGGACGAGAAGAACGCCTTGATGGTCTCCTGGGTCACGCGGGCGCTGCTGATGCCCTTCAGTTCAGCGAACTCGTAGACGATCACCTCGTGGACCTGCTGGTAGGCGTCCTTGTTGCGCAGGTCGATGGGCGTGTCGGAGAAGAACTCCGTGCCCACCAGCAGGCGCATGGCCGTGCTCTTGCCGATGCCCTGGCCGCCGACGAGGACGAGGACCGTGTCCATCTTGCAGCCGGGGTCGAGCACCCGCGCCGCCAGCCCGGTGAGCCAGCGGACGCCGTAGGTGCGGGCCAGGGGGCCGTCGGGCACGCCCAGCGCCTTGACGAGGAACTCGCCCAGGCGCTCCTTCCCGTCCCACACGAAGCTGCGGAAGTGGTCGACCACGGGGTTGCGGGCGTACCGCTTGGCGACCATCTCCAGCGCCAGCCAGATGGAGTCCTTGCCGAAATCCACGTCGTAGACGCGGTTGATGCGGCCCCGCAACTCGCTGGCGTCCGAATCGAGCACCTGCCGGTCGCCCACCATAAGCTGCTTGCGGAAATCGTCGTACCAGAAGCGTTCCCGCAGGGCCGGGTCGTGCTCCAAGATCGACAGGGCGTTGATGAAATCGGTGCGGGGGCGGCCCTGCTGGCTGCGGACGAGGCGGATCATCACCTCGGCGTTGGGCTTCCAGGCGTCCGACAGGTCGACGTACCAGCCGATGCGGCCGTCTGCGACGTGATCGTGCGTCTGGACCTGACAGTACAGGTAGACCGCCCCGTCGGGGTTGAGCGCCAACTTGGCCGAAAACTCGGAATCCTCGGAAAACGGGCACGCCACGGCGAGCGACACGAGCCCCTCGCCCTGGGCCGTCTCCACCCAGTCGCCCACCGTACCCTCGTAGCCGTCGCCCTTGATGGCCGTGTCGGCGTCGATGCGTCCGGTCTGGAAGACGTCGGTGGCGCGCCGGGCGCGGGCCTTCTTGGAGTCGCTCTTGTCCCCCCGGCCCTCGCTGCGGCGTACAAGCTCGCCGGCCGGGGACCCCTTCTCCGGCGGGTGTGGCGTCCCCGGCGGGAAGATCTCCGCCCACACGTCGGGCTCGACCTTGTCCTTGAGGTTGCCGTAGGTCAGCGGCCCGTGGCCCTGCTCCCGGCTCTCGACCGCTTGGCCGAACCGCTGGAGCATCAGGTCCCGGTCGAACCGCTTGTTCGTGGGCAGACCCTTGTCGGGGGCCATGACGCAAAGCTCAAGGAACACCGTCTTGGCGTCCTCGGCGTTGCCGGTGTCGGCGGCGGCCAGCAGGTTGGACGCCTGCATCCGGCGCATCTCGTAGGTGACGGCCTCGGGGTGCTTGGAGGTGTGCTGGAAGAACAGGTCCGTGGCGACCATCTCCCGCAGGGCGGCCACGCGGGACCCGAACAGGCGGTTGAGCACGTCGTCGCCGGAGCCGCCCTCCCCGATGTCCAGCCGCTCCCGCAGGGACCGCTGCTTGGTGCCGGGTGTTCGCGTTTCAACGCCCAGTCCCCACAGGTCGACAAGCTCCCGCACGTCCAGGCGGTGCTCCTGGCGGACAGGTTCCAGCAGGCGCACCGGCAGGGGGCGGTTGCGGTTCTTCGTGTGGAACGTGCCGACGGGGCGCAGGATGCGCGTGCCGGGGTCCACCGCCGACCGGTCCGCCAGGGCGAAGCCGGCGTTGGCGTTCAGGCGCTTGACGATCTCCTTGTTCAGGAGGCGGGCGAGCCGGATGTCCTCCTTGCTGCGGCCCTGGTCGTCGGGGAGCCAGAGGTACACATGCAGACCGCAGCCCGACACCACGACGGCCGCGGGCATCAGACCCTTGGGCATCGTGGACACCCACGCATCCACGAAATCGCCCTGCAGGTCCACCAGCCACCCGCCCATCTTCTCCGGCGTGGCGGCGTGGACGGCGGCGGAGGCGTCGTCCCTGGACATGCCCTTGTGGACGAGCCGGTCCTTGACGTCCATGTCCAGAACGAGGCTCCCGACACGGGTCAGGTTCTCGATGGTGCGGCAGCCGCCGCAGTGGCACTTCTCGCCCCGCTTGCGCGTCTTGGAGCACCGGTCCCCGCCGCCCTCGGGGGGGCGGAACGTCCCGGTCGACATATACTCCTGTTCGTCAAAGACCTCGGTGATGAAGACGTCGCCGTCGTCGGGGGCAGGTAGCTGCTCGTAGGGGCGGATCAAGGCCGCTCCACCGGGGTCGGTCATGGGTACGCTCGATATGTGAGGGTCGCCAACGCCGGCACGGCCTCCCGACCGTCCCGCACAAGGTGTGTAGCACCAGGGGCGACACTGGTCAACAAAGGTGTCACCAAGCTCGTCACCGACGCCCCCCATACCCAACCCGTTGAAATAACACGGGTTCTCAAACAGGTAGTGCCGCTGGGTGACAGGTCGGTGACGGCCAACCCCCTGATAACACTGGGCATGTCCGCATACGCCCTCGCGAGCGCGGGCGCGGGCGTCATCCACCCCCAATATGTATATATTGCCTTTTTCTGCTTTATGTCCATTCCTTATCCTCCGGTAAGGAAATAGGTTGATGACACGGTGACACCGGCCGCTGACCCGCACTGTTCATAGGATCTCGCGTCACCGACCTGTCACCGACCCCGTCACCAACCCCCCTGTTTTTTGAGGGGGTTGGTGACACTTTTAGAAATACTGGATTTTTACCGTGCGTATGTTGGTGACACCTCGGCCCTGCCCAGCCGTGTCGCCAACCGCTCCCCGGATGTAAGACGGTCAAGACGGTCTTGACGCGTTGAAACGCACGCCTTACATTCGCCCGCATGTCCGACCCGAACGACGACCCCGGCACGCCCCCAGACGTCACCCACACGCTCGACCTGGGCGAGGGGGGGACCGCTCCGCACGGCCCGCAGGTCATCGAGGTGCCGATGCCGGGCGGGGCGTTCACCCCGCTCTTCGGGGCGCAGGAGGCGGCCGACGAGCCCCGGCCGGCGACGCCCAAGGTCCAGTGGGCCGACGTGGTGGACGAGTCCGCCGTGCTCTGCTTCGACTGCGTCCATGGCTGGATCATGTGGAAGCACGCCCCCACGCGGAACCTCAAGCCAGACGGCTCGCCGTTCCGCCAGCGCGAGGCGTACTGCCTGTTCCCGGCCCAGAACCCTGGCGGAGCGCCTCTGCCGCTCGACAGCCGGTTCGTGCTCACCTGCAACGTGTACAAGCCCCGTGACGACGCAGCGGAGGCCCGCCGGGTGGCGCAGCAGCCACACGAGTCGGGAGCGGACATCACCGAACCCGAATGGGCGGGCAAGCCCGTCCCAGCCGACGAGGAGTCGACATGACCGAAGAACGCAGCGTGATGGACGAGATGGCCGACGGGGTGGACCTCCTCGACCAGTGGGACAAGAAGCTCAAGGAGACGCCCGGCGACGCTGACGCCAAGGGGCAGATCCGCAACTGGGCCATCCCCATGTTCCGCAAGATCATGACCATCATCGAGGGCGTCGCCACGGACCTCGTGGAGGACGTGGACGACCAGATCTCGGAGATGGGCCTGCGGGTGGACGAGGTCTCCAGCCTCGCCCGCGCCACGCTCGCCTCCCACGGCATGGTGCAGATCCTGGCGCTCACCCACGAGTTCGCCCGGCGCGTCGCCGCCGCCGACATCGGGGAGGAGACCCAGGAGATCGGTCAGCAGCTTCTGGAGTTGACGGCCCCGCACGCCGCCGCCCTGCAGGCCGTCTCCGCGGAGCCCCAGGAGCCCCAGGAGCCCGCAGGAGACACGGAACCGGCCGGGGAGCCTCCCGCACCGGCCAACGGCCAGGGGGAGGCGGGGGAGCCGCAGGAGCCCACGGAGGAGCCTCCGCCGCCCGCTGCGGCGTAGCCCCATCAGCCGGCTTCGTTGCTGAAGCCCTGCTCGACCACGCGCACGACCTTCTCCTTGCCGCTCCAGAGCACCTTGCCGGTGTCGTCCGTGATGAACGTCACCTCGGTCACGCCGGCAGCCTGCATGAGGGCGGCGAGATTTTCCGCCACGGCCCGAAAATCGTCTCGGGCCGCCGGGTCGGGGTAGGCACCGTCGGTGACGGCGATCGGCGTTGAAACGCGAGCTTCGGGCTGGGGCGGCGCGTCCCGCCCCCGCACCATGCCGCAGTCGGGGCAGCGGGTGTCGGGGACGTCGCTGGCGTCGGGGTGGGCGCAGGCCTTGACCCGCCCCGGCCGGGTGTCCCGGTCGCCCTTCGTCCTGGGCAGCGTGACCCCGTCGCACAACGGCAGGTCGGGGTGGTTGTTTCGGAAGGCCTGCTCGATGGCCCTCTTCGTGAACCGCTGCTTGTACTTCAGGCCCTTGAAGTACACGTTGACGATCTCGGCCCGCTCGCCCCACGTCTTGCCGGGCAGGCAGTGCTCCACGAGGAACCGGCCGACGACGTCCTTCCAGAAACCCCGCTTGCGCCAGGGGTGCAGGTCGATGCCGCTGCGGGTCTTGATGTCGTCCAGGGTGCGGAACACCCCGGTCCCCGCCTGCACATAGGGCACCCCGGCCTTCTCGCAGGCCTTCGTCACCCGGTTCATGGCGGCGTGCCCGATGGTGCGGTACACCGCGACCACGGCGGTGTCGGGGTGGATGATGATCTCGGCCCCGTTGGGCTTGATGATGTCGGTCCTGCAGAACAGCTTGGGCACGTCCTTGGGACGCTTGGTGGCGAAGGCCACGCGCTTGGGGGCGGCGGTCAGGGCGGTGGGTACGGTCGGGGCGTGCGCAGTGTCAGCTACGGGCATGCTCTTTTCTCCTGTTCAGACGAAACCAAGCACGGACAGCCACGACGGGTAGCCGTGCCTGCAGGTGCCGTCGGACTCGATGTCGCACCCGTCCAGGGCCTCGCACATCGTGTCCATGAACCAGTGTTCCAACGCCGTCTCCGACGGCGTCTCAAACCGCTCGACGTTCCCGGTGACGGGATCCGTCCAGTCGGTCATGCCGGGCAGCCCGAAGGCGGGCCCCTCGGCGTCGGGCCATTGTATTTTGCGCCCATCGAGGATTTCCGTGGGTGGCGGGGACCCCATGCCGGGCAGCGTCATCTGGCGCTCGTCGGTGGGCTCGGGCGGGGTGGAGATGTCGAAGCACTCCCCGCAGGTCACGCCGGTCGTCGCCCCCGTCGTGACGAGGACGATCCGGCGGCAGTCCAGCAGCCGGCCGCACTCGCACCACATGACGTGGCCGGCGGCGTGCTCCAGGCGGGTGCGCTGTACCATCTCGGTCAACACGTCGACACCTCCGAAAAAAGTGCGCGTTGAAACGCGCCGGAAAAAAGACAGCGGGCGATCACCTGACAGGCCCCGCCGCATTTACCACACCGGAACAGTGCTGCGACGTAGCCGGTGTGGCTACAGACCATTGACCAGGGCGTGCCAGCCCAGGGCGGCGAGGGAGAACAGGGCGACGGTGAGGAGGGCTCCCCATGCGAACCCCTCGTGGAACGCCGCGGTCTCGACGGGCGACACCCTTTCGGCGCAGGGTTCGCAACGCTGCAACCCAGACCGCCTGTCGACCCGTTCCTGGCAGATGTCGCAGCGGGTGCAGCAGACGTCGCAGCCCTCGTAGCCGTAGCAGCACGGCTCGTCGGGCCGGGGGCACGCCCCCTCCACGATGGCGACCTGGGCGTCGGGGCACAGGTCGAGCAGGGCGTGGGCGGCCTCCTGGGCCTCCTCCCGGCTGCCTTGGGCGCAGGGGTGGGGGAAGCCGGGCACCGCCGTCTCCTTGGCGGAACAGGCGGGCACGCCGTTGACGGTCCAGTGGTAGGTCTTGGCTCTCATGTCGTGTAGCCTAATCGGTTGCAGGGGGAGGGTCAAGAAAATCGCCCAGGGCCATTTTATAGTGGTCCGCCCAACCCTGCAGATCCGCACGGGTGGCCGTGTGCTGGCCTCGGCATCCGCCCCACGCCCTGGCGTCACACCCCTCGCCCGTATGCTCGGCGCAGCAGCAGGCGCACGGGGCAAGCTCGTGTAGCCGGTCGGTGTCTCCGGCCCAGAGGACGTCTTGGAGGGCGTCGGTCATTCCACCGGCCAAGCTGCGGCGCTCACGTCGTCCCGCATGGTGGCGACGGCGAGCAGCGTCATGGGGGAGACGGTGCCGGCGTCCAGCAGTGTGACGAGCAGCGCCTCGGCGTTGTCGTAGAAGTAGCTGCGCGCCAACCTCGCCACCTGGGCGTGGGTCAGGTCGCCCAGGAGGATAGTCTCGGAGTTGTCGTCGTTGAACGTGGCCGGGTCGAGGCCGCCGGGGCTGTTGGGCGGCTGCTGGCCCAAGGGGCCGACGACGAGGCTGTCCTGCAGGTGGACCCTGCCCTCGCCGTAGTCGTTGGCGTCCTTGAGCCGCCAAGTGACGACGACCGTCCCCTCGGGCCAGGACGGGCGGGCGACCCAGTGGTCGCCGCGCCGTTCGGGCTTGGGGTTGGCCACCTCGGCGGTCAGGCGGCGGATGGACTCGATGGTGCGTTGGAACATCAGGACTCCTGCAGGACGGCGTGGCCGGCTTCGGTGATGGTGACGTAGGAGCACTCGTACTCCCACCACGAGCGCCCCTGGGACGCTCTGCGGGTGCGTGTGGTCGGTCGCTCGACCTCGACCAGCCCTCGGCGCTCCAAGGCCTCCACGGAGCGGCTGTCGCTGTCCAGCGTCGTCCTGCGCCCCAGGTGCTCGATGCGCTTGGCGTAGGAGGCCAGGACGGTCCGCATCTTGGCGGTGAGCTTGGCGGGCATCAGGCGGTCTCCTCGGGACGGGCCTCGACCCAGCAGGCGTCGCAGGCGTCGGGCATGTCGTCGGCGGCACCGAAGCACCAGCCGACCGTGGCGCGGCACTCGGCGCAGACGTAGTCGCCTCCGCAGTCGGCCGGGCCCTCGCAGTCGTACTGGTGGAACGGCGTCGGCCGGAGCTTGGCTCGGAGGGCTCCGGTGATCGCGTTGAAACGCGAGATCGCCCAGGCCCACGCCTCGGGCAGCATCGGCAGGACCGACTGGACGGCGGCGATCTCGTCGGGGCAGAGGTGCATCAGAAGGCCTCGCTTACGTTGCGCAGGAGGCGTTCCGCCTCGTCCAGATCGTTCTCGCACACGAAATGCAGGCGGTCGGCCCGTCCGACCTGGGCCAACCCCCGGCCGACGCCGTGCAGGCGCTCGCTGGCGTTCCGCAGGCTCTTCGCCAGGGGGAAGCTCCCCTGCGGGTCGTTGACGCAGAGCATGGCGGCGTGGCCTGCGTGCTCGGCGGCGTCCACGATCGGGTCGATCCCGCTGTAGCCGCCGTAGCCCCGCCCGGCTCGGAACTTGGCTACGAGGTCCAGGGCGGTGGCGATGCTCTCGGAGGTGGTGTCGGGGTAGCTCATCAGCACGGCAGTTTCTCCAGCAGGGCGGAAATCAAGGTCTCTCGGTCGTCGGCATCGTCCAAAGCGAGCCCGTCGTTCTCTTCGATGACCAAGCGCAGGGTGTCCGCCTGCTCCAGGGGGTCGGTGGACTCCAGCGCGCTCTCCTGCCGCTGCAGTTCCCGCTGGAACTTGGCGATCGTCAGGCCGGCGTAGGCGACGAGGGGCCGCCGCTCCTGCAGGTGGGCGACGACGGGGGCGTCGGTCATCACCTGATCCCGGCGCTCCAGCCCCTCGACCGTGACCGTGATCTGTCCCAGGCGCTCTGTGACCGTGACGGTCACGAGGGCGTCCTCGTGTTGCCGCACCCGGCCGACGTCGACAGTGAGCGTGCTCTTCATGGTCTACGCCCCCGCCTGGGTGAGGAAGTGCGACATGGCGTCGCCCTGGATCTCCGCCGGGGTCGGTGGGGGCGGCGGGATGTGCGCGTTGCAACGCCGCTGCTCGGCGGGCTCGTGCAGGATGCGCTCGACCTTCTGGCTGGCCGTTCCGTGGCGGACGAGGCGCACGCCGTGGCGGGGGTGCTCGCTGCGCATGCGGGCGGCGATGCGTCGGGCGGCTGCGGCGTCCCAGCACCGCTCCCGCTCCTCCGTGGTGACCCACGGCCCAGCGCCGATGCTGCGACCCTCGGCGGCGTCGGACCGACCGCAGCGGCGGTGCCGGCTCTCCGGCTTCACCCGCTCGCCCAGGTCGACCATGGTCGGGCAGCCGTAGTGGATGCGCTCGACGGCGATGTACGTGCGAGACACCGCCCAGCCCCGTCCCGCCCGGCGCAGGTAGCCGACCGTGCGGGGACTGCCCGTGAAATCGGGCGTGTCCCAGGACCACGCCAGCCCGCCCTTCCACGGGCCCATGACGGCGTTGAACTCGCAGAAGGCGTCGGCGTCGTCGTCGCCCATGACGACCAGCGAGGGCGTCTGGCGGTCGCGCCACGTCCGCTCGGCCGTGGCCAGGGTGCGCCGCACGCTGGCGTTGTACTTGCGCTCGGCGGGGCTGGCCCACTCGCTGCTTTCCAGCGACGAGCCGTAGGGCTTGCCGGCGTAGGTCAGGCGGCCGACCTGGGTCGTGATGCCGTCGACCAGGGCGCTGCGGGTCTTGCTGCGCAGGCTGTAGATGTAGGCTCCCATCAACTTCTCTCCTCGATCACGTTGGTCACACTGTAGACACGTAGTCTACACGATTCGGGCGTCGGCGCAAACACATTCCTCACGCCGCTTTTTCCGCCTCCGTGGAAAATCCCTTCGTCACGCTGCCGGCGACCGTGCCGGTGAGCTTGCCGTTGCAACGCGCGTTCGTGGAATCCTTGATGGCCTGGATCGCCTCGGCCGCCCGCTTCTTCAGCGGCTTGACCAGCAGGTCGACGTGGTCGAGGGCGACCGCCTCCCTGGTCAGGCTCTCCAGCGTCACGCCGTTGAGCTTGGACAGCGCCACGGTCAGCAGCGTCCAGGGGTCGGCCTTCGCCGGCTGCCGCTGGTCGTAGGCCAGCCCCACCTTGACCTGCCCCTGCAAGCGGACGGTGATGTCGAGGCTCTCGGTGACGCCGGGCGTGACCATCGTGCGCGCCTCGGCCAACAGCTTGGTGGTCAGGACCCGCTTCATGGCGAGGAGGGACAGGGCTTCGTGCTTGGTCATCTTCAGTTCTCCAGTCGGCAGGCGTGGCAGGGCTCGACGCGGTCGCAGCCCGGCTCGGTGCAGTGCTTGGTCAGGCAGTCCTGGCACTCGTTGTAGTTGTTGAGCCGGGCGAGCTTGGCGCACAGGCCGCACCGCCGGTCGACGGCGTGTCCCTCCAGCATCTCCCCCACCTCCCTGGTCAGCGGGGCCGGGACGTCGGGGTCGGCCTCCACCTTCGCCAGCAGGGCGATGGCGGCATCCACGTCGAACCAGACACCGTGGTGGAACGCGCCGGCCATCAGCTTGCGCCCAGGCTGCCCAGCGCCTTGCGCAGGGCGTCCGTGCCGGAGCCGGGGCGGGCGTTGTTCATGCGCCGGGCCTGACACCCGATGCAGGGGGTGAACTCGCCACACCGGCCGGCGTCGCAATGTGTGCGCTGCAACGCGTCCTCCTCTTTTCCCCGCTCGGCCCAAAAAGCGTCCCAACCGGCCTCGCCTCCCAGGTGGGTGAAGCCCACCGCCTCGCAGAGGTAGGGCTCGCCTTCCACGAGGAAGACGTCGCCGGTGCAGGACGACCGCACGCCTTCGGCCAACGCCGCCTCGCCCAGCAGGCGCACGTTGTCGGCGGCGGTCCAGGGGGCGTCCACGCTCTGCGTCGCCATCCAGGCGAGGTCCGCCACGTCTTCCTGCCCACCGTCCCGGCCGGTCGGCACCGTCTCCACCAGGGCGACCGCCTCGTAGTGGACGGCGTCCAGCGGCAGGGGCGCTCCGCTGGCGAATTGACGGCCCCGCTCCAGCCCACGGCTGTACGCCCTTCGGACGTGCAGGACGACTACCAGGGAGGTGTCCCGGCGCGCCCAGGCGGCAAGCTCGCCCAGCGGGGGGGTCAGCGGCAGGTGGGCGTCGTTGCGGCGGGCGGTGTCGATGGTGAGGGCGTTCATGGTCTAGGCCTCCGTAGGATCGGGGGTGGTGGTGATCAGTTCGATGTGTGCCGGGCAGAGCGCCTTGAGCGGGCGGCTCATCGGGCCGCATCCTTCTTCTCGCATCGCTTACAGCGGGGCTTAGGATTGTCGTAAGCCGCGACCCATTCAGCGTTCGGCTTGATCCTGGATCCGCAGAGGGCGACATCCCCGTCCCATGCGTGGCTGACCGTGTACACGTGGTCGCCATAGCCGGTCACCTGTCCTGCCCATTCAATGTTCATGGTGTCTCCTACCGCCTAAAGCCCCGACCCTTGCGGGTACGGGGCGGGGCGAAGGCGTGAGCCCTAGAAGGCGTCGCGGTCGTCACCGGTGTAGGTGGCGGGGATGTCGATTCGGTCGTGGATGGCGGTCATTCGTAGATCCTCCAGAAACGGCGCAAGGTCTTGCGGTCGTGGCGTCCGTCGGGGTGCAGGGTGTGCTCGACGCGGAGGTGCCGCACGCGGTCGCCGTCGGCGTGCCACTCGTAGCGCTCGGAAGCGGACAGCCCCTCGGAGGTGTCGACGATCGGGACGGACTCGCGCCACACCCTGCGACCGTCGGCGTGGACGATGATGTGGCCGGTCTTCAGGGCCTTGGCCTCCTCCCTGTCGAACACCTCCTGCGCATCCGCCGCGTCCGGCCCAATCACTATCTCGGTGATAATAGCGGTGCCCGTGTGGATGCTGAACGGGGCGAAGATCACCTCCGCTGCGGCGAGGATTTCGGCGGCTTCGGTGCGGCGGGCGATTTCCTTGGCGCTGGGCATTTCTCGATCTCCTTGGGTTGCACCTCCTGAACCCCGTGCTCCCTCTCGGGAGCTACGGGGCGGGGGTGGTTGCGATGTGTGCGTTGAAACGCGGCGTCTAGTCCTCGGTGGTGAACACCTCCCCGCACAGGTTGCAGGCGACAGCGCCCAGG
>Ga0209434_1000279_pt1 | contig 26157 bp, 29 predicted proteins | sample ETNvirnome_2_300_FD_184068 | JGI IMG/M metagenome (GOLD analysis project Ga0209434, IMG submission 184068) | Marine viral communities from the Pacific Ocean - ETNP_2_300 (SPAdes) (version 2) | ecosystem: Environmental > Aquatic > Marine > Oceanic | place: Pacific Ocean | collected 2013-06-22
TGTGCAAGGTGTGCGCCGATTTCTTCAAGGAGGGGGAGCACGCCGTCCCCGTGCGTTTCGTGGAGCGCGTATCCGCCAACACCCGAACCATGCGGGTCGCCCGCTCCGGCTACGTCCACCTCAAATGCCTGCGCAGGACCCCGTGATTTTTCCCGCTGGCGAGAAAATCGCCCCGATGGTACACCCGCCCCGCTCTCTCTGGAGGAACGCGATCATGGGCAGGGTTTCGGGGTTTGAGGCCCTGGCGGCGATGAACGGCCACTGGCGCACCACGCCGGACCAGAACACGAGGCGGTGTCCCGTCTGCGACGAGCCCGTAAGGGCCGAGCAGTGGCAGAGGCTCGCCCATCTTCGCATCCACCTTCGGGCCGGTTGGCGGCCCGCTGACACCCTGGAGAGACCCAATGGCAAAGCCCAAGACCGAAGACGGCGTCCGCATCCTCCCGCAGCTACGGCTGGAGGTCTCTGACGAGGCCATCATCCTTGAGCGCCTCGACAACGGCTGGACGGTCGCCCGCGCCGACGCCGTGAAGGGCAAGCTCGACCTGCACATCACCTGCGAGGACCCCGAGGACAGCCCCGAGGGTGCCGCCACCTCCCTGGCCCAGGCGCTGTCGGAGGCGTTGTCCGAGGACATCATGTCGGACCTCGCAGAGGTGTTGGCCGAGGAGCATCTAGGCGACGATTGACGTCGCCGGGCGCATCAGCCCGTAGGCCTCCCGCCACGCGTCGGTCATCAGCCGGGCGAAGCTCGACCGGTCCCAGGTTCCACGCTCCCCCGGCGAGTGAGGCTTCGTCCAGGCCGCCCAAGGCAGCGCCAGCCCGCGCTTGTCGGCGTTGCGGGTGATCGCTCTAGGCACCCCCAGGCGGTCGGCGGCGTCCCGCAGCGCGGCCTTCGTCCAGTGGGTGTCCATCTTGTACTCGACGGGCAGCCGGGCGGCCCACTCCATGAGCCGATGGTCGAGGAAGGGGGACCTGTTCTCGATGCTGCGCGCCGCCGTCATCCTGTCGGCCATGCGCAGCAGCACCTGCATGGTCGTGTGGAACTCGATCCTGGCCATGCTCTCGACCAATGTGCCCCCCTGGCCGAACCGGTCCACCAGATCGACGGCCTTGGGGAGGTGTTCGCCGCCCGAACGGTCGAGCAACCGACCCAGCAAAGCCCCCTTCCGGCCGACCAGATAGTCCAGGGTCGGGCCGTAAGTGGCCAGGAGAGGGTCCTGGGCCGCTCTATCGAGGTGCCACAGGATGCGGTGGCGTGCGTAGCCGGCGAACAGTTCGTCGGCCCCCTCGCCGGACAGGGCGACCCTGATGTCGTCTTCGGCCATGGCCCCGGTGAGGAACCACTGGCAGACGGCCGTCCACGTCGCCGGGGTGTCCAGATGCCACGCCACGCGCGGGAGCGCGTCCATCAGGTCGTCCAGGCCGAACGTCACCTCCCGCACCTGCCTCCCCTGGGAGGCGAGCTTGGCGAAGCGCAGGTTGTCGATCTCGCCGGGGAAGCTCACGCAGTACAGGTTGTCGGATTTCACGACGGCTTGGATTATTGCGGAGTCCAGGCCGCCGGAGAGCATCACGGCGACCGGCACCTCCGACGCCGCACGCAGCCTCACGGCGTCGGTGAGCAGCCCGGCCAGATCCTCGATCACGGAATCCCGGTCGATGCCTTTTCGGTGGGGGGAATGCGGAAGCTCCCACCAGCGCACGCTGCTCTCCATGCCGTCGCCGGTCAGGTGCAGGTGGTGGCCGGGCTCCAGGGCGTACACGCCCTGGAGCGGCGTGTCCGACAGACAGTCGTACTCCAGGGCGTCGACCTCGTCGCACCGCACCTCCTCCAAGGGGACGCCCAGGCTCTTGATCTCGCTGGCGACGTGCAGGACGCCGCCCTGATCCGAGTAGTACACGGGTTTTTCGCCGGCCCGGTCCCTGGCGATGAAGACCTCGTCGGCGTGGTGGTCCACCAGCACGAGGCCCCACATGCCGTTGAAACGCGAGAGCATGGCGGGGCCCCACGCCCTCCACGCCCTGGCGACCACCTCCGCGTCGCACTCCGTCTGCCAGCCGTCCAGCCAGGGACGACCGTCGGAAAGCTCCTCCCGCAGGGCCCGCCAGTTGTAGATCTCGCCGTTGTAGGCCAGGGACACGCCCAGGGACACGAAGGTCAGAGGCACCTGCAGGTCCGACTGGTCCACGATCTTCAGCCGGGCCATGCCCAGGACGGCGGTGCCCCAGGACAGCTTGCAGGACAGCATCCCGCAGCCGTCGGGCCCCCGGTGGCCCATGCGCAGCAGGTCGCTGGACGGGCCGTCAGAGGCCGGCGGGGCGTCCCCTGGGTGGATCCTGGCGAGGATGCCGCACATCAGGCCCTGGTGGCCTTGTAGGCGTCCATGGCCTGTTGGATGCCGTCGTCCAGCGGCATGGTCTCCACAAGCCCCACGAGCCCCTGCAGGGTGGCGATGTCCAGGCGCTTGTCGAGCACGCCGGCCGGGGCGTCGAGATTCCAGCGAGGTTTGATTTTCGCGCCCGCGCTGCGGATGACCGATGCGAGCACGTCCTCGATGCTATGCGACACGCCGCCACCGATGTTGACGACGTCGTCGGGCACCGAGTCGCCGGCCCAGTACGCCACCATGGCGGCGGCGATGAGACGGGCGGCGTCCTTGATGAACACGAACTCCCGCTTGGGGCTGGGGTGCCATACGTCCACGGTGCCGACCCCGGCCTCCTGGGCGGCGACGACCTTCTCGATCAGCGCCGTCAGGACGTGGGAGCGGTCGGGGTCCCCGAAGCGGTCTCCCGGCCCGTACAGGTTCGCCGGGGCGACGTGCAGGTGGCGCTTGCCTGGGAGCGTGCCGAACGCCTGCCCCAGGCGATGCAGGACGCGCTTGGTGACGCCGTAGGCGGCCACGGAGGCGTGCAGGTCGCCGTCGTGCAGGTCCGACTCCCGCAGGGGCTCGCCGGAGTCGCAGGCCTCTCCTGGGTAGGCGCAGGCGGAGCCGATGCCCACGAGGAACGACACGTCCGCCTTCATCGCCGCCGCCAGGACGGTCGTAGACATTCGGACGTTGTCGCCGGTCAGGTCCCCGCCCCGCCTCTGGACGTAGCCCAGGCCGCCGACGTCGGCCGCCGCATGGACGACCGTGTCGCAGCCGGAGAAGGCCTCCGCCAGACGGTCCACGGTGATGTCCAGCAGGTCCACGGCGATGCGGGCGGGGGCGGCGACATGGTGCCCCATCCGCTCAAGCTCCTCGACCAGGGCGGTGCCCAGGAAGCCGCGCCCCCCGGTGACGAATACGGTGTGGCTCACAGTGCGTTCCTGAAGGGGTCGCTGAAGGTCATGGTGTCGTAGGCCCGCAGAAGCTCCTCGATGCCCTCGTCCAGCGTGATCGAGGCCTTGAAGTGCGGGGCGATGCGTGTGTGGCTGACCCAGTAGTCGCGCCCGTCCAGATCGGTGCCCTCGCCGGCCATGTTGAGCGAGCAGCCGGTATGCCCGGCCACGGCCTTGGCCAGTTCCGCCTTGTCGAAGTTGAGGTTGTCGTCGCCCACGTTGAAGGTCCGGCCGCCGAACACGTCCCGGTCCTCCAGCGCCTGCACCACGGCCCGGCCGATGTCGGCCACATGCAGGAAGGTGCGCCGGAATCCGGCCTCGTACACGACCAGCGAACGGTTGCGCAGCCCGGTCAGCACGAAATCGTTGACCAGCAGGTCGGTCCGCATCCGGGGGCTGACCCCGAAGGCCGTGGCGAACCGCAGGATGGAGTGGTCGTCCACGACGGCTCGGACGTAGCTCTCCCCGTGGGCCTTGTGCTGGCCGTACTCCGACAGCGGCTCCAGCGGGGTGTCCTCGTCGCACTCGCCTGACGGCTGGGCCCCATAGCACGAGTCTGTCGAGGGGAAGACGAAGACGGCTCCGGCCTCCTGCGCCGCAGCGGCCACCACCCTCAGGCCCTTGACGTTGACCGAATGGGCAAGCTCCGGCTCCGCATGACAGGCGGGGGCTCCGACGATCGCCGCCAGATGGACGACGGCGTCGCAGCCGTCGATGGCGGCGGCCACGTCTTCGACCTTGCGGACATCCCCGCGTTGAAACGCGAACCCGTCGTCCCGCACCCGGTCGAGGAACACGGGCTGGCCGTGTCGGAGGCTGTCGAGCACGACGACCTCGTGGCCGGCGTTGCGAAGCTGGGGGACCAGGGAGGTGCCCACGTAGCCGGCCCCTCCCGTGACTAGAACCTTCATGGACGTGTCCTACGGCGCATAGGGGAAGGAGGCCCTCTCATCGAGCCTCTCCAGCATGGGTAGCACGCCGGGGTTGGCCGGCACCGACCGCTCGTACCACTTGCCCCACTTGGACGAGTCCACGACCCACGAACAGCCCATGCGCTCTCGCAATGTGGCATACAGGGCCGTGGAGGGCAGCGGCGGCAGCGAGCACTCCCCCAAGGTCGGCCACGCCCCCCCAATGCGGACACGGCACCGGCGGCACCTGATGGCGGCACTCGGCGCACTCCGCCTGGGCGTCGCTGCCCCAGTTGGCCCCCCGAATATGCTCGCAGAGGTCGTCGCCCAGGCCGCCGTCGTGGTTGCCGGACACCCACCACATCACCTCCCCGGCGGTACGCACATCGGGATGCGATCCCAGCAGGTAGGCGAGCAACGTGGACCCGCAGCGGCCGTGGCCGCCGATCAGGACCGTGCCTTGGGTCACGCCCTGGCCTGCACCGCCCCGACGACCCACGCCACGCGCTCGTCCTGGCTGGTGTGACCCGGCTGGTGGACGATCTCGGGCGACGACGAGTCGCCGTAGCCGTCGCCGTCGGCGTGGACATACGCCTCCACGAAGATGTCGTCGCCCAGATCGGATCTCGCCTGCAGACGCTCGGCCTGCTCGGGGCAGTCGATGTCCACGACCGCCCGCTCGACGCCGCCGGCCTCCTCGATGGGGGACCCGCCTGCGTGCTTGGCGTCGTGGGCCTTGCGGGCCTTGGCCACGGCGGACTCATGCTTGGCGTCGTGGGCCTTGCGGGCCTTGGCCACGGCGGACTCATGCTTGGCGTCGTGGGCCTTGCGGGCCTTACCGGCCGCCGCCTCGTGCTTGGCATAGGCCTTGGCCACGGCGTCGGCGTGCTTCTTGTCGACCTTTGCCACGGCGGCGGCGTGCTTCTTGTCGGCCGCCACCTTCTGTTTGGGGGTCTGCCCCTTGGGGGCCTTGGGCTTCTTGAGTGCCGGCCCCTTCTTCGGGGCGGCCGGCTTGGCCGGAGCCTTGAAGGCCGGCTTGGCCGGAACCTTGAAGGCCGGCTTGGTCGGAGCCTTGAAAGCCGGGGGCTCGACGGCGGAGACGACCTCGGCGGACAGCGCCTGGGCGACCGCCTGCACGAAAGCCGCCTTGTCCTTGGAGGGGCGGCCGGACACGAGAACGGTGAAACGCATGATCAATCCTTCGTAGCTTGGAGGTTCAAGGATCGCAGCAGTCCCGCGCCCTTGTCCATGTGCGGCCAGTAGTGTTGGCTGCCGTCGTCAACGTGGGCGTGCTCCGTGGCGCGCCAGTCCCAGGGGCGCACGTCGAAAAAACCCGCCTCGCCCAAAATCCGGGTCAGGCGAGCCTTGTCGAAGCCCTGGTGGTGTGTGTTCCCCTCGTAGTCCTGACGGCCGTACAACTGACCCATCTGATGGTCCAGATCGCCGGGCTGTATGCCGGCCTCGGGGTGGCCGTGCAGGTAGGTGTGCATTGCGACTCGCAGGTCGGGCACGGCGACTCGCAGCGTCCCGCCGGGGACCAACACCCTGCGCCAGTTGCGCAGCACGTCCCGCGTGTCCAGCCTGCGCACATGCTCCAGCACATGGCTGGCGTACACCAGATCGAAGGAGGCGTCGGGGAAGGGCAGGGGTCTGGTGACGTCCGCCACCACGTCCACCTGCGGCAGGTCCCTGGCGTCCACGTTGACCCAGCCGGGCAGGTCGACGGGGCTGCTCCCGCAGGCCAGATTGAGGCTACGCGCCATGGGACCACGACGACAGGCGATGAAGCCTGTCGGACTCGATCAGGATCCCGAAGTTGGGCTCGTCCTCCACCTCGGACAACAGAGCGCCCGTGACGATGCCGTCGTCGTCGGAGACCCACGACTCGTAGCGGTGCCACTCGACCAGCCGGGCAAGCTCCTCCGGCGTGTACTCCCGAAAATGGTGGGGGTTCTGGCACCGGCTGCGGTTCCAGTTGGGCGTCGAGAAGAACACCCGCTCCCTGGCCACGCGCAGCATGTGCCCCAGGAAGGCGACGTCGTCCTCGACGTGCTCGATGACGTCGCAGGCCACCACGACGTCGAACGATTTGTCGGGCACGTCCTCGATCACGCCCTTCACCACCAGCACGCCGCCGGGCAGCGGGTCCATGCCCACCAGCCTGGACGGGCCGCCCCGATTCAGGTGCGGCAGGCCGGGACCCATGCCCGCCCCGATGTCCAGCACCTCCCTGTCCCGCACCCAGTTGGCCGCGTGGGCGTACCAGTGGTCCTGGCAGCCGTCCGGCACCGTGAGCACCCTCTCCTCCAGGGGCAGAAGCTCCATGCGGACCACGTCGCCCTCGTTAGCCGGCATCGACCACCTCGTCAGCGTACTGGGTGAAGATCTTGGCCCTGACGGCCTTGGGGGACCACTCGGCCTCCAACCCCCGCTCAAAGTGCCACGCCGCCTCGATGATGTCCGCCAGCCTCTCCCGGTCCTGGCGAAGCTCGTCCACCACCCGCCACAGGTCGTCCAGGCCGCCGTTGAAGGGCACGTAGTGGACCCACGGCACGGCCCCGATGGTCGCAAGCTCGTCATGGCGGTCGTGGATGATCTGGCAGACACCCATGACCCACAGGTCCCGCAGACGGGTGTTGTAGATCGAGGAGTGCTGCAGGTTGAAGCCGAACAGGCCGTCCTCGTACACGGCGGCGCAGGCCCGCCCCATGCCCGCCCCGGCCTCGTAGGGCTCGGCAACCCCGTGGAGCATGTTGCTGCCGTGCAGGCGCAGCGGTCCCAGGCTGGCCCTCCACGCAGGCTCCCTCTTGCCCAGGGCCCGCAGCAGATCCTTGCGCCACTGGCAACCGCCCATGGCCCCCACCCACACGGTGTCCTGCAGGGAGCCCGCCCGTATGGCCCTGACCTTGGCGTTGATGTCGAAGGCGTGCTCGTGGCACCACTCGTCCAGGCCGGCGCTGCGGGTGCTGGGCACGAAGAAGGGGTGATCCAAGCCCCGGTCGGTGTACTGGTCGGCGGTCAGCAGACCCCTGTCGAAATCCCACACGAGCATCGTGTAGTACAGGGCGTCGAACCCGTCGCACACCGGGAACGTCTTGCTCTCCGACGAGCCTGGGGCGTCGTCCCCGAAGTGCAGGGTCTTGAGCGGGAAGACGTCCTTGACGCCGTGTATGGACTGCGGACGACACAGGTGGGCGTGCTCCCACCAAAGCACCTTGCAGCCGCGCTCGTCGGCAAACCGCCTCAACTGCTCGACATGGCGTTGGCTGATCTCCGCCGGCAGCGGGCGCATGTTGTTGAGTTCCGAGTAGTGCCTGTCCAGGGGCAGGTCCAGCGCCAGGAACGCCTCGTACACGGGGTACAGGTGCTCCCTGACGATGAACTCCCGACCCCGGTAGGTCATCGTCCTGTCGACCGGGGGCTCGTCCATGACGGCGGCCAGATCCCGGTCGTCGGTGTCGGGCCACCTGCCCCACTCCGGCCGGTGCGTGGCCACGACGACGTTGACCACCTCGGCCCGCTCCTGGGGCAGCACGTCCCCCAGCAGGAAATCGGCGTAGCGGTCGGCCCACGCCCCCCAGGACCACCGACGCCTTATCTCCGTGGCGTTCATGGAGGCGAGATCCTCCCGGCGCTCCGGCGACATCTCCTGTATGCGTTTCAACGCGGACTCCATCGCAGCCGCCTCTCTGGGGACGATGAAGATGCCGGTGTCGCCCAGGTTGTCGATCATGCTCTGGCGCATCTCCGGCACGTTGCCGACGGCGGTGGCGATCACCAGCAGCCCGCACGCCATGGCCTCCATGACGAAGTTGGGAGCCCCCTCGTACTCGGAGGCGCACAGGACCGCCGTGGACCCCCGATAGAACTCCGGCATGTCCTCCGGGGGGAGCCTGGAATCGTTGAACTCGGCCTGTCGCAGCGGCACCCCGGCCGCCTCGCACGCCGGCCGTATGACCGTGTGGATCCCCTTGAGATCCGACCCCAGGCCGTGGTCGGTGTTGCCGGCCCAGCAGGCGATCACCTCGCCGTGGTCGGGACCCTCCTTGAACAGGTCGGTGTTGACGGGATTGGTGAGATACGTCAGGCGGTCGCCCATGACGGGGAGCCAGCGGGCGTAGGCGTCCCTTGTGACGACGTGGTACCGCCGAAACCGCTCCACCCAGGCGATGTCGACCGGCTTCGGCCCGTCGGGATCCAGCCACGCCGACCGCAACGAGCCCTTGGCCCGGTCCCAGGGCACCTGCTTGTGTACGTCGAACCACCAGCGATGGCACAGGTACACGACGTGGAAGTTGTCCAGCGGCGGCCACCTGTCCTGATCGGCCACGTACAGGATCTGGGCGTCCATGCGGTCGGACAGGTGGGCCACGGCGTCCTGCAGGTTCCTGTCGAAGGCCCAGCCGGGCACATCTGCGATCAGCGCCACTCTGGGTCGCTCGCCGGGCTGCACCGGGGCTGGCACGCCGAACCCGCCCCGCCTGCCCAGGATCTTCAAGGCCTTCGCCTCCTCCGCCCTGACGTTGAAACGCTCTCTCTCGACCTCGGTGAGGCCTCGGCGGGGTGTCTGCAGGTACGCCGGCACGTTCTGCCGTGCGGCCTCCGCCTCGGCTCGCTTGCGCTCTCGCTCCTGCTCCTTCTTGGCCCTGGCCTCGGCGCTGGCCTCGTGCGCCTTGTCCGCCGCCTCCCGCAGCCTAGCCCTCTTCCTCTCCTTCGCCTCCAGCGCCCTGGTCTGGGCGGACGCCGCCTCGGCCTGGGCGGACGCCGCCTGCTGGCGGGCCTTGTCCTTCTTCTTGAGTCCTTGCAGGTAGGCCGGGGTCTGGCGGTTGGCCTCGGCGGCCAGCGCCGCTGCGGCCTTCTTGTCCGCCTTCGTCTTCGCTCCGCTCATCCCACCCAGCCCCAATCGGATCTTGGCGTTTCAACGCGAGGGTTCATCGTCCCCCGGAAGAAACCGCTCGTGTTCTCGCCATTGTAGCCGTTCCACCCCTCCGCCTCGTGGGCGAGATCGGGGTCGGCCTGCAGGGCCTCCAGGGAACGGCCGTGATTGAGCCTGAAGGACGGGTCCACGACGATGCGCTCGACGCCGACCAGCGCCATGCCGTGGACGTGGCGGCCGTCGGTGTGCCGCATGGAGATGGTCTCGGCGGGCACGCCCCAGCCCTCCGTGCAGAGCCACGCCAGGGCATGGCACAAAGGCCCCGCCGTCGCCTGCCCGATGTCGAGCACGTCGGACGCCTGGGCCGGCTGCACGGGGCACTTCTTGTGCTCCACATGGCCGCGCAGCCACGCCACCAGCCTGTCGATGAACATGGGCAGCCCGTCGGTCTCCGGGCCGGGCACCTCCGCTCTCGCCCTGGCCATCCAGACGCTCCCGCTGGGGCCCAGGTCTGGGGTGAAGAACCCCCTGGCGACAGGCGGGGCGTCAGACATCGACGCCCTCGCCGTTCCAGGCTGCGACCTTGAGGAAGCGCAGGTAGGCGTCGGCCCACCTCTCCCAGGACCAATCGACGGCGATGCTCTGCCGGTTGATGCGGCCCATCTCCGCCGCCTTGACCGGGTGCGCCCGCAGCAGCCGCAACGCCTCCACGAACGCCTCGACGTTGCGCTCCACGAGCCAGATGCCGGTCTCCCCGAAGCGCAGAAGCTGGGAGTGCTGCATCTCGGCGTGGTTGCCCACGTCCGTGGCGATCACGGCGTGCCCGGCGGCCATGGCCTCCATCACGGAGTTGGACGCCCCCTCGTACAACGAGGCGCACAGGGCCACGTTGGCCTGCAGGTAGTATTCCGGCATCGCATCCGGCGGCAGGCGGTTTTCGGAATATTCGGCATACACGAGCGGAATCTCGGCATGCTCGACGGCCGGTTGGATGATCGACCTGAACCCCTTGATGTCCCGACCGCCCCCGGCGGAGTCGTGGCCGGCGTTGCCGTTCCACTGGGCGATGATCTCCCCCTCGATTTTCGCCGCTCGGGGAAAACGGCCCATGTCCACGGGGTTGGTCAGGTACCAGACCTGCGGGCAGTGCGGCCGAAGCTGCATGTACGTCCGCGCCGTGCAGGTGTGGAAGGTGGCGTGCCGGTTGACGAACTCCACCTCCCTGGGGCCCGGCGGGACCGGCCGTTGAGGCGAGAAGAACGTGCCCCGCAAGGAGCCCGCCGTCTTGTCCCAGGGCGGCTCCAGGGGGTTGCGGTGGTAGACGTTGAACACGACGTCGAAGGCGTCCCAGTCGGGGGCGACGCCGTCGGCCTTGTAGTCCGAGATGTAGAAGTGCGCGACGTCGGCCCGGTCGCCCAGGGCCTGTTCCATGTCCCGCATGTTGCGGTCGAAGGCCCACCCCCGGATGTCCGAGATGGCCAGGACGCGCAGGGGCCGCCTGGAGTCGCTGAAGGGGTTGTCAGACATGGTCGCCGCTGAAGCCGCACCCCAACAGGACGTCCCGGTCGATGCTGACGTGCGCCGCCAACAGCTTGTCCAGCGTGTCCCGCTGGGCCTGCGCCACGGACGCCACCGTCAGGGGGTTGTCCACCACCCGCCCCAGGGACGACCGCATGCGCCGGGTGGACGAGGCCGGCGTCACCACGGAGACCTCGGCGGCGTTCCACGAGGTGATGCCCTCATGCCACACGATCTCGGGGGACAGCAGCACGGGCGTGCCGCAGTACACCGACGCCACCGCCAGGGCGGGCCATGTGTCCACCACGGACGGGTGCATGGTCATCCACACGGAGCGGAGCAGCTTGAGCAGGCGGTCCCAGGGCAGGCGCATGTGGGAGACCACGTTCTCGTTCCGCAAGACCTCCTGCAGGCTGCGGCTCATCGGGCCCGACATCATCGCCTCGCCCACATGGATCTCGTAGCCCTGCCCGCTGGCGGCGACGGCGGAGGCCAGCCCGTTCTTGGCGCACAGGCTGTACGGGTTGGCGTGGGGGCCGATGAGCACCGATCCGGGCCGGCGCGCCGGGGCCTCTCCCAGGTCGTCAAAGCGGGCCGGGGACCACAGGGGCTTCCACCTCGACACCCCCTCCGGCACGAGGTCGTCCTGGCCAGTCCACCAGAGCACCTTGCCCCGCCCCTTGCGGGCCAGAGCCAGCAGGGTGGACAGCGCAGCGTCCTCGCCCATGAGTTCCGCCCCGGTCCAGCCGCTGTTCCATGTGAACACGCAGCGGTCCCCGTGGGCGTCAACGAGCGGCCTGTACTCCTCCCGCCAACCCCGCAACAGCACGGGCATCCCAGCGCCCATGGCCTGGGCCGCCTCGTCCAGGCCCACGAAGCCGAACCCGAAGTGGTCCTTGAGGCCGAACGCCTCGGGGCTCTCTGTCCGCTCGTGGAGCACCGCGAGGGGGCCGGACGGTGGCGTACCTCCCTCGATGGTCTCCGGGCTCTCCTGGGCTTCCTGGGGCTCCTCCCTGTCCAGAATCTCGGCCGACGGTCGAGCGCCGTCCGCCAGGATCTCCCGAATGGGGTCGGCGTAGTCGGCGTGCTCGTTGCCGTAGGTGGACCGCTGGCCGCCCGTGTGCTCGACAAGGCCGGGAACCACGAGGCAGAGCTTGCCCAGGTTGCGAGGGGCCCCGTCGGAGTCCCTGGCGATCTCCCAGTCCTCGTCGGTGTGGTGCTGCGTCGTCTGCAGGGGGAACACGCCCTCCCAGAACGCCCGCCGTGCCACGAGGTGGACGCCGGGGAGCGCCGCCTGCTCGTAGCCCAGCAGATCTCTGGACCTGCGCACCGACAGGGTCGGGTGGGACGGGCTGTTGTAGCCGGACACCAGGGCGACGTCGTCCCAGGTGTCCAGGGCCTGCAGGCACTCGATGAACCAGTCGGGGTCCATGGCCACGTCGTCCTGCACGAGGGCGACGACCTCGGGCAGCGCACGGCCGGAGAAGGGCTCCTCGGTGTCCGCCACCCCGAAGCCCAGGTTCCATCCGGCGGCGATGCCGGCGTTGAAGGTGGGGCGCACCAGCCGGTCCACGGCCCCGTTGCCCAACCACCTGTCCACCTCCGCACGCCCCACGGCACCCTCGGAATTGTCCACCACGGTGATGTCCCGCACCCAGCCCGCCGGCAGGTGGGAGGTGTGCAGGTCCATGACGGCCCTGCGGAACAGGTCGGGGCGGTCGCAGGTGAGCATCACCACCGCCAAGCGTCGGCCGCCTGCGCTCATCAGACCCCCAGGGCGTCGCGCAGGACGTGACCCAGGCGCTCCCAGGAGTGGTCGGCCCGCAGCTTCGTGGCGTCCACGTCCCGCCGCCTCTCGTGGAACACGACCTGCATGGCCGCCGCCATGGCGTCCACGTCGGGGTCGGCCCACTTCTGGTCGCCGGTGTAGTGCAGCATCCCGCTCATGCCGGTGACGGGGACCATCTCGTAGGGCACGAGGGCGTCGCCCCGGCCCTCGGACAGGTATTCGGGGTACGCCCCCCAGTCCGGCGCGATGACGGGCCTGCCGCACACGGCGGCCTGGAAGGCGGCGATGCCCCACGCCTCCCCCCGGCAGCCGGTGACGTAGCAGTCCCCATAGGCGTGGTACTCGGACACGTCCTTGTCGGACAGGTAGGCGGCCGTGGCGATGACGTCCGTGCGCCGCCACTCGTCGGTGACAAGCGCCGCTCCCACCTTGCGGGCCTCCTCCCGGCAGATGTCCTCGATGAGCAGGAGCGTGGCGTCGGGGGCGGTGAGCTTGAGCGACAGCTTGACGTCGTGCTCCCCCACCACCGGGAAAGCCCGGCAGAAGGCCCGCACCACGGCCTCCATGTTCTTGCGGTCGTTCCACGAGCCGATGGAGTAGAACAGGTACAGGTCGGGGTTCTTGTCGACCGCCGGCAGCGTCCAGAGCGGCTCGCCCACGGGGTGGGGGACGACCGAGATCGGGATGGTCACGCCGGCTCTTTCGGCCGACGCCCTGGAATGCTGCGAGGGGACGATGACGCGTTGAAACGCGCGGTTCATGCCCACCGCCGCCCACCTCGGCATCGTGTCGGCGTCGATGGCCGTCATGGCGATGCGGAGGTCGTCGTTTTCGCCCTGGGGCGGAAAAGTGGCCAGCCGGTCGACGGTGGCATGGACCAGCACCGGGGCTCGGGACGATCCGTTGGCCCGCTGCAGCGGCTCCACCCAGCGGGGGAAGGTGTGCCAGGGGACGCCGCCGCCCTCGGGCCGGATGACGATGTCGGTGAACCCCGCCTCGACCAGCGAGCGCAGGTGCGCCAGGGCGGCCTGCGAATAGCCGCTGGTCAAGGCCGTCAGGTCGCCCTGGTACATCATGTCTTGCGTCTCGCCCTGACACCCACGGAGTGGTCGTAGGCCCGACCCTGCTCGATGATGCCCTTCCAGCCGCAGCGCATCCCGCTGGTGCTGGAGATGCCGGTGATCTCGGAGTTGAGGTAGTCGCAGATCAAGGGGTCGCCCACGATGGTCAGGGTCGGCCGCCATTTGCCATCCACCGTCGAGCGCAGCGGCTTGTCCCAGTGGACGATGATCTGCCGCTTGCTCGTCTTGGAGGCGGGGTGGTCGAGCGACGGGACGTACAGGGCCATGCAGCAGCGCGGGCAGAGAAGCTGCACCCCGATGACGATCCCGTCGGGCTTCGTCTTCTGTCGGACGGCCTTGCCCTGGATGGCCTCCTCGATGGTGGGGGCCCGGAACGCCGCCATGGGATCGGGTGGTTGGTGCAGGTCGATGTCGACCTCCAACTCCACGTCCTCGCCGTTGGGTGCGGTGGCCAGGACGATGGCGGCCGGCATCCCGAAGTGCTCGGACCTTCCCCGGTCCTTCTGGAACTGCCGGTCGGCGGTCCATGTGGGGTCCAGGGCCATCAGCCGCCTCCTCTGGTGACCGCTCCGCAGTGGCAGTCCTTGTTGCCGTCCATGCGGGACATGCGGCAGCCGCACTGGCCCCCGCTCGGGTGGGGGCACCCCACCTGATGGATGGCGGAACACTGCGGGTGGTGGGCCACGCCCCGGCGGATCACGCCCACCCAGTCGCAGCGGTTGGCGATGGGCCTGCCGTTCTGGCCGACCTGCACCTGCCCCCGGCCGTCCACCTGCTGCCAGAACCCCGTGCAGCGCAGCACGACGTTCAGGGACAGACGGCGATCATCCTCCTCGGCGTACATCTCGGGCTTGATGCCCGGCATGATGAAGGGGCGCTGGCAGGACGGGCAGGGGATCACGAGCCCCTCCACGATGTCCCGCCCGTCGGGGGCGTTCCACCGGATGTCGTCGCACTCGACGCGCTTGCCCTTCCAGTTGAACCAGGGCCCGCCGATGGCGCTCCCCATGAGGCCGCCGTGTTGGGCGGTGTCGTCATAGACGGGGAACGCGCCGTCGTTAGGACCGGGCATCGGGAGTCTCCTGCTGGTCCCTCTCGGGAGGGAGTTGTCGTTCTAGATCGTCCAGATGGCCTTCGATGGCGTCCTGGGCCACGCTGCCCTTGGGGCGGCGCAGGATGTAGCTGATGCGGTTCCAACGCTCGATGAGCGATATGGGGAGACGGAACGAGACCATCTTCCGGGGGGTGCCGTTTTCAGCCATCGGCGGGAAATGTAGGACGCGCGTTGCAACGCGTCAAGACTGTCAAGACGGTCTTACAGGATTACCCACACCGAAACACGATCACGGAGGCGTGCGGCGGGTCAGGAGCCCAGGAGCAGGCGGTCGAGCTTCTGCGGCGCTCCGGTGAGCTTGAGCAGCGACACCCACAGTCGGGAGAGGACGTCCATCCCTAGAAGTAGCGAGAGCCGTCGTACAGGTAGGTCGTTCCCCCGAGATTGACCTCTGCGTAGTCGTCGAAGGACAGGTCGCGGGCCAGCTTGGCATAGTCGAAGTAGCTAGCGAGGTTCTGGTCGCCGATTTCCTCAAGCCCTCCGTACATATCGACGATCTCGTAGCCCAACTCCTGGGGGGTGAGCGCGTCCAGGCGGTCGATCTCCTCCTGGGCCCCCTTGGCCTCCTCGATCTCGTCCTCGTCGTCCGACCCTTCGGCGGCGTCGATCACCTCTTGCAGGTGCATCTGGTCGCCGCCCTCGATCCGAACGTCGCGCCCAAACCCCTCATAATCGAAGTAGTCCCCCGTCAGACCCTCCACTCCGATGTCGTCGACAAGTTCGTAGGCGTACTCCTCCAGCGTCATCTCGGCGAGGCCGCCAGAATCCATCACAGAGTCGGCCGCCTCCTGGGCGGACTGGCCGCGATCCACCAGCGCGGTGAAGGCCGCCGCCTCGCCCTCGTCGAACGCCTCCAGCGTGCCGAACCACAGGTCAAGCTCGCCCTGGGTGGGCTCAGCGGCTCGAAACATGGCCACCTCGCCGTCGGAGCCGTCGAGCAACTCGATCTCCCACTCCTCGCAGCGGCTCCCCGCCTCCTTTTTTGCGTAGCCCTCGGCGCTGTCAAACTCAAAGGATGCGCAGCTTCGGTCGTAGGGGACGGCGATCAGCAAGGCCATTGCGTAGTCCTGGGCGGGGGGGTGGGCTCCCGCTCACGGCGGCAGGTTAGCGCAGGAGCCTCTCCCTGTGAATCGGGAGCCGAAAACAATGCCCCGGCGTTCGTAGCTGGCGAAGAACCCCGTGGCGAACAAGCCGACGTGGATGTTCCGCAGCGGGGTAGTACGCCACGGCTCAGGTTCTCCTATCGCACATAGGGGCGGTTGGTGGTCAGGTTCCACTCGCGCCCTTTCTCACACACCACACACGATTCGCGTTGGGTCATGAAGCGGTGGCCGCTGCGGGTGACGTGAGTGTCGTAGTTAGCCCCAGGGGCCTGCTCCCAGATATGGAGCGGCTCGTCTTCTTCCAGATGGGCCGCCGCCTGCCTGAGGTCCACCCACCCAAGCCGCCCCACTTTCCGGGTCCCGGTAGCAAGCCGCCCGCTGGGCAGCGTGAAGGCCTCTGCGATTCCTTCTTCACTCAAGGACGGCATCGAACACTCCTAACCGTGTACACGATCACGCTGCGGGCAGCGACACCATGGGCCGCTTCGTCACCGCTGACACGCCCAGGCTGGCGAAGAAGCCCGTGGCGAACATGCCGACGGGCAGCGACCGCCACGACTGGGGGATGGGGCCGTAGTCGGCCGGTCGGGAACCCTGGACGTAGTAGGGCATCACGGCCACGCCGACCGCCGCCAGGACGGCTCCGGTGAGCAGGGAGCCCAGCACGATGCGGGTGACGTCCACCTACTTCCTCACCAGGGCGATGAGGCTGATGACGATGGCCACGCCGCTGACGAGGATGGCCTTCTTGATCATCGGCTCGACGGCCGCCTCGGCTCCGGCGGCGGCCTCCTTGCGGATCTCCGCCCTGGCGGGCCCGGTGATGTGCTCATCGAGCAGGCTGCCCGCCTTGTCGAGCAGTCTCAACGAGCCCGACCCTCCGAGACCCATCACGGACGCTCCGGGGAAGTTGGGCGGCGTCGGCCGGATGTCGAAGTGCGGCCCCATGTCGCCCGCATGGACGAGGCCCACGGGGAGCTTGGCCTGCATGGGGATGGCCGTGTTGCCGAAGCCGGCCGCCGAAGCGCCGGGGAAATCGGGCGGGGTCGGCCGCACGTCGAACGACGGCCCGTAGGGCGCGCCGGCGTGTTGCGGGGGGATCGTCGGGTTGTCGAACACCGGCATCCCGAAGGCGTGCTGGCCGAATACGTGGCTCATCTGGATCTCCTGGCGAAGTGCATGGCCTATCTCTTCCCCAACATCATCACGCCACCGGCCACGAGCAGGACGACGCCGATGCCCAGGATCCACTTCTTGGAGGTGGGCAGCATGGAGGCTTTGTTGATCACCCCGCCGCCCTTGCCGACAAGCGCGGGATCGGGCTGACCGGTGGCCAGGGCCCGCAGGGCGGCGACGGTGTTCTTGCCGATCTTGCCGTCTGGAGTGAGCTTGGCATACGTCTGGAAGCCGATGGCCTTCTGGACGAGGTCCCTGCTGCCACAATCCGCCGTGCCTCCACGCGCCGTCCACACGAGGAACGGCTCGTCCCCGGTCGGCACGATATGGCCCGACCAACCCAGGCTGGCGCACTTGCTGGCGTTCCACGCCGCCGCGCTGGCCAGATTGACGCTGGTCGAGCCGCCCAGGCCGGGAGAGGTCGGGCCGCAGCCGCAGCCGCCCTGCCCACCCAGGCCCTGGATGGAAGCGCCGGGAAAATCAGGCGGCGTCGGGCGCTGATCGAAGTGCGGCCCAAGCTCGCCGGGCTCCTGCATGGGGATGGACGGCCGACTGAACATCGGCATCCCGAACGCGTGCTCTCCGAAAACGCTCACGACCTGCTCCTGGCGAACTTGACCAAGGCTACCACCGCCAGCAGCCCGCCGCCCACGATGAGCAACCCCTTGGTCCCCATCATGGACGCCATGAGCGTGCTGCCGGGTTTGACCAAAGCCGGTGTGGACATGGCGACCTCGTCGGCCAACGGAGCCGCCTTGGCGGCCTTGGCCGGCGACGCCGCCTGCTCGGGGTCGGCCTGCGGGGCGCGCTTGGCGACCGCCTTCTTGAGTATGCCGGCATCGCGTTTCAACGCGGCCAACGTCCCCTTGCCCAGCTTGCCGTCGGGGGTCAGACCCCGCAGGGTCTGGTACGACATGACCTTGGCTGCGAAGCACGACGCCGTGCCGCTGGCCCCCGCCACCGCGAAGGTCGGCGCTGCGAGAGCGCCGCAGCCGACGCCCCCCAGGTCGCTATGGATGACGAAAGGCGCTCTGGGCAGCAGGCGGATGCGGCCACCCCAGCCCGACGAGGCGCATTTGTTCGCGTTGTAACGGATGGTCCCCATCTCGGCGGTGGGGGTCTGTCCCCAGCACGTCTCCAAGCCGGTGCGGTCCATCGTCACGACGCCGAACATCAACGCTTCCCCAGGCGGTCGCACGCCTCGGTCAGGGTCATCGTCTTGGGCCCGTCCACCCAACCCCGGCCGGCACGGCCCTGGCTGCGGATGGACCTGCCGCCGATCCTGTAGCGGTCCTGGGCCGTCTTGGGATCACGCCCAGGCGGGTAGGCGTAGCTGTTCTTGCCACCTCGGGTGATCGTCCACCCCAGGCGCTTGAAGTGCGCCATCACCCTCTCCCTGGCGGTCGTCTTGGTCCTGATGCTCTCGTCCAAAGCCCACCTGCGCTTCATCCCGGCGAGCTTGCGCTCGCCCTTCTGGCGGCGCTCCAGGCGCTCCACCCGCTCGGAATGCTCCGTGGCGGTCACGTTCGCCGCCCGGCCGTGCTTTCTGGCCAACTTGGTCAGGGCGGCGGACAGGGTCATCGCCTTGGCGCTGGCGTCGGCGTACCGACCGCTGGGTCCGCCGTACTTGCGCTGGGCCTTCACATGGGTCGAGGAGATCCGGTAACGGAGATTGCTGTCCTTCCCCCAGCGGTTGGGGGTGTAGGCGTAGTCGTAGCGGGGTCCGGCCTCGATGTGCCAGCCCAACTCCTGCAGCAGGATCACCGCCTGCTCCCGCAGGGTGAAATCCCCCGACGCCGTCCGCCCCCGTCCCCTGCGGCGATCCCTGACGCCGATCTCCGCCTGCACCTTTCGGGACTCCCGGCCAGCGTGGGCCATGACGGAGTCGTACTGGCGATCGGACATGGCGTTCCGCTTGCGACGCTTGGCCAGGGGCAGCCCCGCCGCCACACGCCGCCCTCGCTCCGCCTGGATGTCCCGCTCCCGCAGCTTGCGGGCGGCGGTCTGCATCTTGGCCTGCACGGCCTTGGGGGGCAGGTGGTCGAAGCCGACGGTGCCATCGCCGTAGTTGGTGCCGGTGAAGATGCGTCCCCGGTTGGAGGTGGCGACGATGCGCCGCCCCTCCATCTCGGCGCTGATCGTCCACTTCTCGGGGCCGGAGTTCTTCTTGCGCGCCGGAGCCTTGCGGGCCTTGGGCCGCAGCGTGTCCTTGGTGACCCGATAGTTGATGCCGTCTATCCGCTTGCTCTCCCGCAACCGGCTGTCGACGGTCTTGACCATCTCGTCTTTGGTGTAGCCGGAACCGGAGCCGGCAAGGCGGCCCGACGTAAGCTCCACGATCTTATAGCTGGAGCCTCTGCGCCCGCCTGAAAGAGGGGTGCTCTCTCGGGTCACCACGATCTGGTACTTGCTACCTGCCGTGGTCGCCCGGAACACGACCGCCGACCCGCCAGTGTTCTTCTTGCGCGCCGGAGCCTTTCGGGCCGGGTTGCGGCGCTTGGCACCGGGCTTGAGCGAGGGGTACTTCTTGAACACGGCCCGGCGCACGGCCGCCTTGTGCTTGGCGTTGTTGGGCCAGTCGGCGTAGGTCAGGGCGACCTCGGCCTGCTTTTTCGACTGGATCGGGAAAATTCGCTCCGACGGGATGGCGAACTGGCTGGCCGGCAGCTTCTTGCGCTTGGCCTGGGAGAGCTTGTTCTTCCGGCGAGAGGTGGCCTTGCGGCTCTTGGTGTACTCCCCCTTCTCCAAGAGGAAGCCCTGGGCCCACTCCAGATTCGCCTTGGATGCCGGGGTGCCGTCAGGGTCCGTCATGATGAAGATCAGGCCCTTGGCTTTCCAACCGGGCTGATTCGTGGCGGCCATGGCCCAATACGTCTTGGCCCTGTCGAGCTTTATGGGGGTGCCCAGCAGATCGTAGTTCGCCTTGGGTCTCACCCGGAAGTAGACGTCCGCGTTTGAACGCCGACTCCGGCCCTTGGCCTTGCCAAACGCCTTCCAGTCCTTGGCCAGCTTTCGGCGGTCCGCCATCGAGCTACCCTACTATTCGTCCGTGTCGAAGATGTAGTTGCCTACACCCAACCCGCCCAGACGGGCGTCGTGCATCACCACCTCGACCGACGCTATGTACCGTCCCGCCTCGTCACACCGTCCCTGGCGGGCGAGGCGATCTGCGCACGCCATGAGACAGTTGGCAGGTCCGGCGGCGGGGCCCTCCACTCGCCGGCCGGCGCGGTACGCCGCCAACTCCTCCCCTACATCATGGTGCTGGTCGGGGCACGGGTTGTTGGCGGCCTGCGCCGGTGGGGCGGGGCGGGCCGCTGGGCGGGCCGCTGGGCGGGCTCTCCTGCGCCGACGGGCGCTGGTGGACGCTCTCGCTGCTCTGCTGAACCAACACATTGCTTTTTCCTTATCTGCCGAAGACCATGCGCAGGGCGATCACGGCCCCTGCGCCCACGAGGAGCCACCCCTCGGCGCTGTCGGGTGCGGGGACGCCGCCCGGCCACCACGAGGGCTTGCGGGCCCCTCCGCACCTGCAGGCGGGGTCGTGGCCCGGCTCGATGCCGGGAGCGTGCTGGGGGATGAGCCCCAGGATGTCGGCGGGCTTGGGCGTCGGCTGGATGTCGGGTCCGACCGGGATGGAGGTCACGCCGCCGCCGGCCGGGAACGGCACGTCACGGGGCTTGAACGGGGCCGGCACGAGGGTGCCCGACGTCGTCTCGATGTGGTCCGGCAGTTGCACCGGTGGCACGGAGGCGATCTGGAACTCCTGCGATGCGTCTCCGAATCCTGACAGGAACAGCATCACGGCCTCCTAGAAGTGCGCGCCGGCGGGCAGCGACCGCCTGAAATCCGCCGCCGACATCAAGTACCCGGTGACGATCGCCCCGACGTTGTCGGGGTTGACGGTGGGGGTGGTGTTGCGGGTGTACTGGGCCGTGACGAGCGTGCCGCCGTCGGCGTACAGGGCGAACCCCGGCGAGAAATCGTCCCGGTTGCGGTTGAGCAGCGACACGCCGGCAGTCCGTCCCGTGACCGTCGGGGCGGCACCGGACAACGTGCCCGCCGAATAGCCCGCCCCGCCCTGCAGGGCCAGATTGAACGTCACCCGGTCCACCAACTCGCCGTCGTCCATGAGGACCGGGTTGGCCCCGGCCTGCACCTTCGTGGCGTAGAAACGGTAGTTGGTGATGACCAGCACGCGGCCGTTGGGGACGCGCTCCTCGGTGATCGTGTTGGCCACACCCGCCGTGCCGGCGATGTAGGTCCGGTACCAGTCCCGCTCCCACAACTGCACGTTGAGCGGCGGCAGGTAGGCGAACCAGGGCGACGGCTCCTTGGGGAACGCCGGAGGGTGGTCGTGACCGGGCGGCAGGGGCGGGCGGTGCTCGCTCCCCTCCTCGCCAAGCCCCAGGCCGCCTTCCTTGGGAAGCTGGCCCTGGATGATGCGGCTGGACGACACCCCCTCGCTGGGGATGGGCAGCCGCCCGTCCTGCAGGAAGGTCGTCTGGCGGCCCCCGCCGCCTCGGCCCCTGCGCCGGTCTCCGTTCCTCACCGCCCTAGATCGACCAACCGAACTGCTCGGCCAAGTTGATCGGGATGAGGATCTGGTACCCGTGGAAGTAGACCCACACCTCGCCGGTGTTGTTGGCGGGGATGGCGATCTCGGGGCGGACCTCCACGGACAAGGTGTTGGTGCGCTCGATCCAGCCGGCGATGCCGGTGTACCAGGGGCGATCGCCTCGGGTCTGGTCGAACAGCGGGCCGCCCAGCCAGTCGGACTGCCAGAAGCGGCCGGAGCCGCCCGTGGTGAGCTTGAGGCTGAACTCGGGAAGCTGGAGGAAGGCGACGTCCGCCTCCAGGGTCGCCGGGACCACGCCGCCGACCCGGAAGGGCAGGCGGGTGATGGGCAGCCACTGGTTGACGAAGGCCGAAGCGGAGTCCGTGGGTCGCCAGAACGCCGTCATGGACGTGACCACGAACGGCCCGTCGGCGGCGATGGTCACCGAATCGGTCTGGCTCGCCGTGTCCGCCGCCGTGAACGGGACGTTGACGACGTAGGTGTACGGCATCCGGGGACCGGGGATGTCCTCGATGTACCGGGGCTGCTGGAGCAGCGCCTTGGCCTTCTCCTGCTCGGAGATGACCTTGTCGACGTCGGCCTTGAGCGCGCCGAAGCCGGCCGCTCCCCCCTGCAGTCCCTGGATGACCCCGTTGAGGCCGTTGATCTGCTGCTGCAGACTCCCAAGGTGCTGTCGTAGCTCACCTGCGTGCATGCGTCCTCCTCCGCCCGAAGGCGGGTCTCCGCCCGAAGGCGAGTAGGGCCGACAGCGCCGGCCACCTCCGCCCGAAGGCGGGTAGAGTCGGCACCCCCAGGGACCGGCTGACATCGGCCCCTGGGGGTGCTGGCGAACCTTCGTCCCGACCGGCCGTTGGCGCGTACCGGCTGGGACTCGACGGCCGAAGCCGCCGAAACGTCCTACAGGACGTCTCGGGTGTTGTACCCATCGATGTACGCACGGCCCAGGCGCAGGCCGGTGTACTCGTTGATCAACTCCGCCACGTCGACCACGGTGTTGACCGTGGTGCCGGTGAAGTTGAACAGGCGCTCCAGCATCTGGATGCCCTGCCGCTTCGTGATCGCGATGGGCAGGGGCAGCACGTAGATGCTGCGGGCCTGCGGCTCGCCGTTGGTCAGAAGCGGCTGACGGGAGTCCGAGATGAAGCCCCAGGGGCCTCCACCGGCGGGCGTCATGGCCCACGGGCCCTCAAACTCGACCTTCTCGGAGATCTGCAGCCTGAAGACGAAGGAGTTGAGGGCGGCGATGAACACCGTGCCCGTGGCTCCCCAGCCGGTGCCCGACGAGGTCACGGAGGCGACGGATCCGTTGTAGATCTGAAGCTCGTGACGCACGGCGTAGCAGAGGAACGTCTGGTCGGACGTCAACTGCCCCGACGCGGGCATGTTGGTCAGGTCCAACGAGGTCGGGTTGGTGGTGAAGAGGATCTTCTCCGACACCGCCTGATGGGCCGTGGGGATGTTCGCGGTGGTCGCGTCCCCCCGGCTCTTCATGTACGTGTCGTAGAAGTACTGGACTCGCTGCTGGCGGATGCCGAGAACCTTGGCCATGTCGAAACACTCCGTGTTCGTCGCCGCCTCGGACATCGCCGGGAACGGCTGTCAAGGGCCGGGGCTGGAACACCGCCGTCGACCCGTTTTCACCACCCCGACCCCGTGCCGCCGTGAGGTGGCTACGGGGTCGAAGCTCGTCTCCCCCCACCGGCCGGGGGGCGTGGCCTGGGACGTCTAGCCCGCCGAATACAGCGGCGAGAACACGCCGTTGGACGGCACCTGCCGACCGACCATGCCGCCGCTCATCTGCGACGGGGCCGGAGCCATCGACCGATCGATGGTGTTCGGGATCGGCGTCTGCGAACCCGCACCCGTCGCCACCTGGGGACCGCCGAAGCCGGACGCCGAGACGGCCTGCTGGCACTTCCAGCAACGGAACACCGGAGCGCCCGAAGGGGCCTTGCCGACGCTGTTGCAGTGCGGACACTGGTACTGCTTGCCGGCCGGCACGGCGGCGACCACGGGGACGCCGGGGTGACGGACGGAGTTCTTGACCGCACGGACGTCGTAGCCCGCTCGGGCGAGGTTGCCCGCACCCTCCTCGGTCGAGTACAGCAGCTTGCCGCCCTGGGCCTGCAGCGAGTTGTGCAGGGCACCCAGGCCCTCCACTCCCGCCTCGGCCGCGTCCAGGGCGATCTCCGACAGGTCGGTGTCGTCCAGGCCGAGACCGCTCATGTGCGAGTCGACCTGCTGGCCGCCTGCGAACGACTCGGTGTCACCGAAGCCGCCGAAGCCACCCCAGCCCGCCGCCGCCTCCTGCACGAAGATGTCCGACTGCACGCCGGGCTCCTGCAGGTATGCGCCGAAGCCGGCCACGGCCTCCTGCACGGGCACGCCGGACGTGATGCCGGGGCTCTGCAGGTATGCGCCGAGACCGTCCACGCCCTCGTCGTCCGAGATGTACGCTCCGATGCCCTCGTGACCCTGGATGGGGGCGTACTGGGTGCCGTAGCTGCCCATCATGCCCGCACCGTAGATGTCCGGCTGGCCGAAGCCGTAGTAGCCGCCGGAGGCGACCGTGGGCACGCCCAGGAGGAACGAGGCCAGCATGTGGTCCGCCGGGAGCAGGGCACCCAGGATCTTCAGACCGAAGTTGATGCCGAAGCCCAGGAGCAGCGCGTTGCGATGCTCCGGCTTGAGCATCTTGAACCTGGGGAGCACCGCGGCGGCGATACCCAGGCTGACGGCGGCGGAGCCGACCGACACGATCTTCGGATTCCAATCCGCCGGGGCCTTGCTGGCCAGGAACGACGCAGCGGCGTGCCCCGTGGCCAGACCGGCGATGGCGAACAGCGACGGGACGACGGCCTTGGCGATCGGCTGCAGCGGACGCGGCAGCGAGGCCACGAAGCTGTTGCGACGCCGACGGACGTTCCGGCGACGACGCGTGGTGGTCCGACGCCGACGGGTCGACGTGTTCCGACGCCGCCGACGGGCGGTCGTGGTCCGACGCCGACGGGTCGACGTGTTCCGACGCCGCCGACGGGCGGTCGTGGTCCGACGCCGACGGGTCGACGTGTTCCGACGCCGGGCTCCCCGGCGGGCGGCCGACGAACGCTTGGCGCTGTTGCGCTTGCGACGCCGCCAGCCCAGCTTCGCCGCACGACTGCGGGCGGCCCGGCTCTTGCCACCGGCGTTGCGACGCCGACGGGCCTTGGGGTAGCTGTAGCGGCCCCGACTGCGCTTGATGGCCTTGCCGGACCGGCTCGTCGGGCGCGACGAGTACTTGCGGAAGTGCGCCGACCGCTTCTTGCCCTTGGTGGACTTCTTCACGGACGTCCAGAGCGGGTTGCGCCGCCGACGCCGCTTGGCTGCGGTGCCCTTGTAGACCTTCCGGCGACGATTGCCCTTCTTCTTGGGGGCTCGGGGGTGGTGGGTCCAGCCTACGTGGCTCTTGCTCTTGAGCTTGAGCACGTTGCGGCGGCGTCGTCGGGTGCGTCGGGCCATCTTCTTTTTTCCCTTGCTGCTGGTGAAGCTCGGTCGGCCGGAAGACAGCCCAAGAGGATCGTCGTCGCGTGGCCCGTGAGACGGGTTCGGCAGCGCGTAAGCCAGCTTCGACACGCCGTCGAAGGGGTTACGTCGTCGTCTTGAGGTCTTTTTGGCTCGCGCCAAGCGCCTTTCCTCGGTTGTCGGTCGGGCGCTCTGGGCGCTCTGCCGGGGATGGCGCTCTGGGCGCTCTGCGATTCGGAGGCCACGTTAGGACGGCGATCGAGATCCTGTCAAGAAACTTCGCGTTGCAACGCCTCAAGAAAGACGCCCCCACGCCGTACCGTAGCGGGTGGCGTGGGCCGGGCGACGGTTGAGGACGGGGTGCGGGTCGAATCGCAGACCTCCCGGCACGGTGGCGTCCTCCACCACGATCCAGCGGTGGCCGGGCACCAGCCACGTCGCCGCCCGCCACGGCCTCGGCCAAGCGATCACCACCTCGTCGGCCACGCGCAGAAGCTCCGCCATCGCCTTGTCGGGATCGCCCACATGCTCCAAGACGTGCGAGGCGAAGGCGCAGCCGAATTTCCCGTCTGGGAAGATTTCAAGGTTTTGCACGTCGGCCTGCACATAGGCCGGGCACCTCGACGTCGGGGCCAGATCGGCCGTCACGTCCCCACAGGGGTACTCGCCCATAGGCTCGCCTATCACCAACAGCGGCTTGCCCTTGGCGTCCGCCGTCCTGCGAGCCTTGGCGAACAGGACCCGCCTGTCGGTCTTGCCTCGGAGCCACCAACCAAGCTCCCAGACCCCAACCCCGACCAGCACCCACTTCCAGAAGCTCATCCAAGGACCCCGCGTTTCAACGTCGAGGTGGCATGGCCACCGGGATCGGAAGCTGCGTGACCATCACCACGGGGGTGCGGCACTTCGGGCAGACCGTCTCGATCTTGCCGTCCACGGCCCGCCAACGGAACAGCAGGCGGCGGCAGTTGGGGCAGCGCACGTCCTCCAGGGCGGGGTCGGGGACCGCTCTCCTAGATGCCGAAGACCGTTTCCTCACGAGCGCTCCAAGATTCTCGCCACCCCATCCCCGTCCAAGAACCAATCCCCCACCCTCACGACAACGTGGTGCAGGACGCCAATGTCGTCGTACACCGCCCACAACGACGCCTTGGGGCCTAACCACTCCACCAACGCAACG